>Ga0210035_1000030_pt1 | contig 141003 bp, 145 predicted proteins | sample CryGeymeta201507_FD_183975 | JGI IMG/M metagenome (GOLD analysis project Ga0210035, IMG submission 183975) | Groundwater microbial communities from Crystal Geyser aquifers in Utah, USA - Crystal Geyser metaG 2015-07 (SPAdes) (version 2) | ecosystem: Environmental > Aquatic > Deep subsurface >...
AACTTAACAATTAAACGGTTAAACGGTTAAACAACAAAAATAAACAGATGAAAAAAGCACTTTTTCCAGGATCTTTTGACCCCTTAACCTTAGGTCATGTTGATATTATTAAACGTGGCGTGGCGGTATTTGACGAAGTGATTGTGGCTATTGGAATCAATTCTGAAAAGACCTATATGTTTTCTTTAGAAGAACGCAAACAATTTATTGAAGAGGCCTTTAAAGATGAACCGAAAGTAAAAGTAATGACTTACCAAGGCTTAACCGTTCAGTTTTGTAAAGAAATTAAAGTGCCCTTTATTTTACGTGGTTTAAGAAATCCAGCCGATTTTGAATTTGAAAAAGCCATTGCGCATACCAACAGACATCTTTCAAGCATAGAAACAGTGTTTTTATTAACCTCTGCTAAAACCTCTTTTATCAGTTCCAGCATTGTTAGAGATGTTATTAGAAACCATGGCGATTATACCCTATTGGTTCCAGATAGTGTGAGGGTTAAAAAGTGAGAAACTAATTAGAAGTTATAAAGCCTTTGTTTGGAAACGCCTATGCCCGTTACTTGCCAATATTTAGTTTGTGAGCTTTTTGATAATTATATAAATCTTAAGAATAATTTAAAAATTGTTTTTTGATATTTTATTTAATACTTCCAATGCTCTTTGGTTATTTTTATTTAAGTGATTCATAATTTATGTTTTATAATGCGAATCAAGGGTTAAAACATTAAATTTATAAAAGCAGAAGCAATTTTGCCAAATATGTGAATTAACAAACCCTTACTTGACCTTACTTTACTTGCTCTTTGAATGTCAGTTTTTTGAATTAGCCAATTAAATAAGGATTCTATGGGTTGTCTGACTCTTGATACTGCTTTTGAAAACAAATCATTTGCAGCTTTATCTCTATTTTTGATTTCTTGGCATTGCCCTTTGATTCCTTTGATTGGTGTCATCATAATTGATTTTTTTTCCTGTTCTAATTCAGAAAAAAAATCTTGATTATTGTATATTTTATCTCCGAAAAAATTCCTGTTAGTTTTCTCTGACCAAGCTTCTTTAAAAACAGTTAAATCATTTACAGAGGCTGGTGTTATCTGGATTTCTTCAGGAAATGGAATTCTATTTAATCGTCTAAAAGCTAGTGCGTGTAATTTCACCCCATAATAGTACAAGCTTTTAGTAGAGCAATATCCCTTATCAGTCAAGTCTTTAGCTACTTTTCCAACACGTTTCCCTGAACAAGTAATTATCGGCATTGAATCCAATAAACTTTGATTGGCAAAACAATCAGCAGGTAAGAAATTTTCAAATAATGAAGTTGCAAAATATCTAAAAGCTTCTGATAATTGGTTAAGGCGATTAGAAAAACCAGCGTATGAGCCAAGTTTTAGAAACCAATCAAGCAAATAATCACAAGCATATTTGTGAATTTCTTTAATGCTAATTCGGTGTTCCTCTTGAACTGCAAATAGATAAATGGTCATAATCTCTTGGTCTGTCAAATCTTGCTTATCGTTATTACTGAATCGTTCACAAGTATATTTTAAATCTTTTTCAAATCTGTCGCAGATTATTGAGTAGATTTTTACTAATTTCGGGGCTTTAGTCTGATTAATCATATATTTAAAAGTGCGTTGAATACACATTAAATATACTGATTATCAGACTATTAAATTAATTAATTGAAAGATATTTCTTTCTTTTTTTATTTTTTTCAACCCTTAATTCGCATTACATATAAAAAATTGAATCATTAACTGCCCTTTTTTAGCATAGGTTACAAAAAAGAGAATTCTACAACTTTAGAAAAACTATTAATTTTTAGAGATATGACTTTGGTCATATAATTCAACAGAATTATTTATGAATTTTACGGCAAAATAATATTAAAAATATTTTAATTTAAAAATCATCAATATAAAATTCAATTAATTATGAAAACACACACAAAAATTTATTTTTTTATTTTCGGTCTTTTATTTATGGGTCTCCAAAGTTGTACCCATGATGATCGCGACACAGTAATACCAATACCAGTTGATGAAGATCAAATTGCTTACGATGCCGCAGATATGATTAATGGTAGTAGGTTGTATAATGATTTTACAAAATCTGAAACCGGTTTCGTAGCACCAAATGATCCAGCAGTTGTTCTTGAAAACATTACAGGATTTAAAGATTTTTACAGATGTAAACAATGTCACGCTTGGGATCAAAAAGCAAGATTTGCTTCTTACATTAACAGAGCCCCAAATACCACAAGACCTGATGTATCCTCTGTTCAACTTACTAATTTGAAATATGCAGACATAAGTATTTTGTTTGAAAAAATAAAAAATACTGGGGGAGCAGCTGTGGATCCTGCAAGAACTGCAGATGGAACAAACCCTGCATTAGGTGGTAATAATCACCCAGATTATGGAACCATTCTTTCTGATGCATTAATATGGGATTTAGTTAAATTTTTAAAAGAAGGAGCTCTTGATACAGATGAATTATATGCTATAAATACTGTAGGTACCTATCCAACAGGTTCAAGAACTTATACCGATTTAGGTAGAAATGGTAATGCCACTGCAGGTCATGCTTTTTTTGCAGCTAAATGCGCAAGTTGCCATGGTGCTGATGGAACCACAATTGATTTAGGAGGTAAAACCTTAGGAAAATTTACCCGATCTAATCCACACGAAGTACAACACAAAGTAGTTTCAGGGCAATTAGGAAGTTCCATGGGATCTACACCTACTACACTAGAAGAAATGAAAAATCTTTATAAAGCACTTAGCGATCAAACCGCATATCCTGATTAAGCCGAGCAATCTATAAATAAATCTAATTTAGAATTTCGAAAACTTTGAAACAGCTTCTCAAAATTCTAAATTAGATTTCATAAGAAACCAAATAGAAACTAAAAAACAAAAAAAATGAAAAAAATATTTCAATTTTTGCTTGTAATAGGATTAAGTTTGATGACTTTTTCATGTTATTATGATGAATTAGCTGACCAAGCAACCCTTCCGTTACCCCAAAATATATCCTTTCAAGATCAGGTGCAACCAATATTTAATCAAAACTGTGTTAACTGTCATAATGGAAATCAAAATCCGGATTTACGCTCAGGTAATTCTTTTACTGCATTACTAGGTGGAGGTTTTGTAATTCCTTCTGAATCTGAAAACAGTATTTTATATAAAAGCCTAATAGGTCAAGGTGCACCTCTTATGCCGCCAAGCGGAGGCATTAGCCAAACAAAAATAAATGTAGTAAAACAGTGGATTGATGAAGGGGCACTTAATAACTAATCTCAAAAATATACAAATGAAAAGATACAAATCAATTCTTGCAGTAGCGTTTATTTTCCCTCTTATGATTTTTTCTCAGGAGGATGCTGAAGCTACTGAAGAACCAGAAGTAAAGCTAGAAAGAGCCGCTTTTGAAAGTACAGCCCTTATTGAAAGTCAAACCAATGTTCTTAACACAAAAGGAACATTAGAAATGACTATGAATCACCGTTTTGATTTAGTAGATACAGATAATTCTTTAATTGGACTTTATGGAGCTGCAAACATACGCATTGCTTTAAGTTATGCTATTCACGATAGAATAACCGTAGGTTTTGGAACCACTAAAGATAATCGATTACAAGATTTTAATCTTAAAGGTGCTATTTTAAGACAAACCCGAGGTAACGAAATGCCAATAAGTGTTAGTTACTATGGAAACTTTACCATCGATGCCAGACAGAAAAATCAAGGGTTTTTTTACAACACCGAAGATAGATATTCCTTTTTCAACCAATTAATCATTTCAAAACGCTTTACTAGAAATATATCCTTTATGGTTGCTCCTAGTGTGTCTCACTACAATGTTGTAGAAAACACAATGAAAAATGATATGTTTGCAATAGCTTTTGGTGGTCGCGCAAAAATTAGTCCACAAACGTCCATAATAGCCGAATATAATCAACCAATCACTACCTTTGATGTAGGAACACCTGAACCAGGCGTTAGTCTAGGAGTTGAGTTTTCAACAGGATCGCATGCGTTTCAGGTTTTTGTAACCAATTATAAAGGAATTGTAGCGCAAAAAAACAATATGTTTAATCAAAACAATTTTTTTGATGGCGATTTTATGATTGGTTTTAACATAACCAGGTTATGGCACTTATAAAAAAATTATATGAAAAATTCATCTAAAAAAAAGAATCAAATAAGTAGAAGAGGATTTTTACCGATGTTAGGAGGAGGGTTAATCCTTCCTCTTCTCGGTTTTGGGAAACCATCACCTGAGGCACTTGGCGAAGATAGCGATGCTTACCAAACCATGCTTAAAGCAGACGGAACGACGGTAAGAGTTAAAAAAAGTGTATTGGAAAACGCAAAAGTAATTGAAAAAAATATTTCCAATAAGTCCTTTTTGGGATGGTTGAATAAAGATAAATAAAGTTTTATGCAAGAAGATAAAAAGAAATCAAGGCGTAAATTTTTTGAATTAGGAATCAAGTTTGGGCTGCTGGCATCTGTTGGTACAGTTGCTGTTGCAAAAGCATTTGATGACGAAGATAATTCAGAAATGGTTGAACTTATGTCCACCGATGGACATATTATGCAAGTGCCCGCTTCTGAGGTTCATGATATGGGGCACAACCAGCATGATGGTTATGATCCCAGAGTTGGATTTCCAGACAAAAAGTTTGTAATGGTGGTAGATTTGGCAAAGTGTAAAAACGCACTTAAATGTCAGGAATCTTGTAATAAAAACCACTACATCACAGGGGAGAATGCATGGCTGAAAGTATATAAAATGCAGGAGTCTGAAAAAACAGCACCTTATTTTATGCCAACACTTTGCCAACACTGCGATAAACCACCTTGTGTTAAAGTTTGTCCTGTTGACGCCACCTTTAAACGCCAAGATGGTATTGTATTAATTGATAATGAACGTTGTATTGGTTGTCGGTTTTGTATGGCAGCTTGTCCATACTCTACAAGAGTTTTTAATTGGAACGAACCCGATCAACCGGAAGCAGCACATTCAGGAGCTTATACTCCGGATCACACTGGTAAACCAAGTGTAAAAGGTACTGTTGATAAATGTGATTTTTGCCCTCATAAAATTGATATGGGAGAACTTCCTCACTGTGTTTCCGCCTGTCCTAATGATGTGTATTCCTTTGGTGATATCTACGAAGACGCCGTAACAAATGGAAGTGGACAAACCTTTAAATTAAGCGAACTTTTAAAAGAAAGATCTGGTCACCGATTGTTAGAAGGATTAGGTACTGAACCTAGTGTTTATTATCTGCCTCCAACAGAAAGACTCGTTGAATTTGAAGAAGGTATGGAAAACTACACGGAATTTCAATCTGTCAAAAAATCTGAAGAATAATGAAACCATATGATAAATTAATACAAGACCTCGCTCCCCAAAAATTTGGAATGCGAGGCAAAATTTGGGTAGCTTTTTTATTAGTAGTTATTCTAGCTGCATTATACGCTTATTACCAACAATTTGACAAAGGTTTAATCATCACAGGAATGCGTGATTATGCATTGTGGGGAGTATATATTTCAAACTTTGTGTTTTTTGTGGCTATTAGTTTAGTAGGATCTTTAGTTACCGCTATTTTAAGACTGTCTGGAGTTAAATGGAGTACCCCTCTTACCAGAATATCTGAAGTAATTGCTGTAGCGGCTATTATAATGGCAGGATTAACCATAATAATAGATATGGGACGTCCTGACAGAATATATTATATATTTTTGCACGGCAGATTACAATCGCCTATTATTTGGGATGTATTGGTAATTACCACTTATTTGTTAATTAGTATTTTGCTATTGTATTACCCTCTTTTGCCAGATTTTGCTATTCTAAAAAAACACTTTAGTAACAAACCAAAATTGAGTAAATGGTATGGCAAACTTTCCTTAAAATGGTCAGGCACAAAAAAACAAACCAGCATTTACAATTCATCCATAAAAACTCTTTCCGTGCTAATAATTCCTGTAGCATTTGGCATCCATACCGTAACAGCTTGGTTATTTGCCACCACATACAGACCTGGATGGGATAGTACCAATTTTGGACCTTACTTTATTGCCGGAGCATTTGTTGCCGGTGCCGGTGCAGTCGTAGTTATTATGTTTGTTTTAAGAAAAATATATCATTTAGAAAATTATATCACCGATCTACACTTTGATAAAATGGGTAAATTATTGGTTTTGTTATGCTTGGTTTATTTGTATTTTAATGTAAATGAATATTTAATCCCTGCTTATAAAAGTACTAACGAAGAATCTGCACATTTAGAAGAGCTGTTTTTTGGTGGTTATGCACCATTGTTTTGGACTGTTATTATAGGAGGTCTTATTATTCCTGTAATAGCACTTGTATTTCCAAAAGGAAGAAAACCAGTGCCGCTTTTTATAATCGCATTATTGGTAGTACTTGGCGCTTGGTGGAAAAGGTATATTATTGTAACCCCAACCCTGCTTCATCCATTTTTGCCCATTCAAGGGGTACCTGAAAGCTGGAGGCATTATTTTCCTACACCTTTAGAATGGACGATAACTTTTGGTACTTTAGCTTCTGCATTGCTTATAATGACGTTATTATTTCGCTATTTGCCAATTATTCCAATACACGAAACCGCGGAAGAAAGAGGGATTTTAGAACAAGATAAAACGGAAACATTATGATAAAGTCAGTTTTTTTTCAAAACAAATTAGCCATATTACTTTGTATAGCGTTTTATACGTTTATTGGAAGTAATGCATACAGTCAAGACGACAAAATTGGCGCTAGACTTACCGTAGAACATGTGAAAATTGTGAATGAAAATTCATTCATAAAAATATCCGCTATTTTTAAAGGAGAGGAAGGTTTTGAACCTTGCCAGAATTTAAATTTTACTATGTATAAAGTAGAAGTAAACGATGAGGATGAAGAACTAACTTCCGAAATTAAAATAGGTGAGGCATTGACAAACTACGATGGAAAAGCAAAGTTTATCATACCCGCAGAATTTATTTCAACAACCAATGATTTTATTGTTAGAATTGAAGATAGTGAAATTTATGAAGACGATGAAGAAAGCCTAACCGTAACAAATGCAAATATAGAAGCATCTATTGTTGAAATAGATAGTGTGAATCATATACAAGCAAGGTTATTTACTTTAGATAATGAACCCATTGTTGAGCAAGATATTAAAGTAGGACTTAAACGATTATTTGGAAGCCTAACTGTTGGAGAAGAAGATAGTTACACTACCGATGAGGACGGTTCTATTCTTGTACCCATTCAAGAAGGATTAACAGGAATAGACGGTAAATTAACTTTTGAAATAGTTCTTAAAGAAAGTGATGACTTTGGCACGATTATCGCTTATATTAATTCAGATATCGGTGTTCCTATTAAGGATGAATCCACATTCAATCAAAGAACGATGTGGTCACCACCCACTAAGACTCCTTTATTTTTGTGGATAGTACCAAACATTATGTTAGTTGGAATTTGGTCCATCCTTTTGTTTTTAGTTATTAACTTATTTAAAATTTATAAATCTAAAATTTAATTATTATGAAAAATGTGAAATATTTTATGATTATAGGAATCATAGCCATTGGTGCTCTTTCATTTACATCCGCAATTCAAGATGAATGGGTAGTGCCGGCAAAATATAAAACTATGAAAAACCCAACCGATGCAAAGGATAGTGAGAATATGGCGATTGGAAAATCCCTATATGCAAAACAATGTAGCTCCTGCCACGGTAAAAAAGGGTGGGGTGACGGTTCCAAAGCAAAAGAAATGAAAGGTGATTTAGGTGATTTTTCATCAAACACAACCCAAAAAGCTACAGATGGCGAATTATACTATAAAATAACTGTTGGTAGAAATGATATGCCAGCTTTTGACAAAAAAATACCATCAGAAGAAGACCGATGGTTAGTAGTCAACTTCTTAAGAACCCTTGCAAAATAATATCTGCAAGCATTCAGATAAAAAAACCGAACAACTTGTTCGGTTTTTTTATCTCTATTCATGAAATTTATTATGTACTAATAAATGGATTAATTAAATATAATAAAATAATAAAATGAAACAAATACTCTTATTTGGATTTTTAATTTTTGTTTTAACTTTCCTAAGTTGTAAAAACAATTCAACAAATCAAGAAGATGCGACTCTTAATGATACAGAGCAGATACTTCCACAAAGTTTAGAGCGTACTACAATAGAAACTACTACAGAAATTGTAGAAGACTCTTCCGCTATTGTCGAGGAAACCGTAAAAAGCGGAACAACTTCAAAAGAAGTAATAACCACCGAAGTTAAAACTACGAAAACAATTGAAAAAACTGTTAAACCAGTTGTTGTAGAAACGAAACCTGTGGTAAAAGAAGATCCTAAAAAACCAGAAGTTGTTGTAGTTGAAAAACCAGTGACAAAGCCTGTAGAAGAAAAACCAGTAACCAAACCTGTAGAAGAAAAACCAATAGTTGTTGCTGATCCTTCAGAATGGGTTGTACCTGCAAAATACAAAATCATGAAAAACCCAACCGATGCAAAAGATAGCGAAAATATGGCTATCGGAAAAGCTTTGTATGCAAAACAATGCAGCTCTTGCCATGGTAAAAAAGGATGGGGTGATGGCTCCAAAGCTCCAGAAATGAAGGGTGATTTAGGTGATTTTTCATCAAATACTACGCAAAAGGCTACAGATGGCGAATTATTCTACAAAATAACTTTTGGAAGAAATGATATGCCAGCTTTCGATAAAAAAATACCTTCGGCAGAAGACCGATGGTTAGTAGTCAACTTTATGAGAACTCTTGCAAAATAAAAAATGAAGCTCTAAAATCAAGAAATTCTAATTTGGTTGGTTTTAGAGCTAATTTTTATCCACTTTCGCATATTTTTTAACTATTTCAGTAACATCTTCATACTTTTTCCAAGATTCAGGACGTTTAAAATCCTGACCGGATATAAGTACTTGTGCATTAGGATACTTTGCTTTTACAGCAGCCCAAGTTGTATCTTCCCAATTGGTTTCGTCTAATAATTGAAGTTTTACTTCTTTCAATTTACCGGAAACCGCTTTATCTATTAAAGGCCACCATAGACTTTCTGTTTCTCTATCCCAAAGTACAAAGCCATCTAAACCATTCCATACTTCTGGGTCAAAATAAGTATAGCCACTTAGGGCAAAAGTAAAAATCTTGTCGGCATAGGTACGTTTATATACTGCTCCCAAATCAGCTAAAACACAATATGCAGCAAAAATTGGTTCCCCATCAATATAATCATTAATAACTTCATGCTTGGTTAGGTCTTTTACCGAATAGGCTTTTACCTCATTTCCTTTATGTGCCACTAAAAATCGGTCCTCATTTTTCCAAGTGGAATTAGCTTCTGAAACTGATTGAAATGTTGGTTCAAGCAAGGCAGGAAAAGCTTCTTTTCCTATGCCATAATGAAATTGCTCCGGTTTTAATTCTAAATTATTTATAATAAAAGGTTCTAAATTTTTACCTCCATATAATAACATATTGCCATTTTCTTCAAAAAATTTACCATTGTTAAGTGCAGATGGACGCTGCGAAAATCCTATAAAACACACTAATAACAAACTAAATGGAACGATTTTTTTCATGAGTAAAGCTTTAAAATTGTTTTGTAGTAGTGAAAACTCGAATTTCATTACACAAAAAATTTAATATTTTTTAAAGTTAGCTTACAATATAGGACATATCTTATAAATCTACTAACCTTACTGTATTTATAACACTATTATTTTTTACACCCAAAAATTATTTTTAAAAAAATAAGTAGGGTTTATTTCAAATACATTGTTCTTAACTATATAAAACAAAACTTTAATCATTATGAAAAAATTAGCCCTATTATCCATTTACTTATTACTGAGTTTGTTTGTAATTACTTCTTGTTCTACAGACCCGGTTATTATAGATGACACCACCCAAGAAGGTATTGCAACAAATTCACAACTGGCAAACTTGTTAGTTAGAACTTCAGAAAATAGCAATAATCCAAATGCTATTACTTGTATTAATTTTCAATATCCTATTACATTCATTTTGCTGGATGCTAACAACCAACAAACAGGTACGCAAACTGTTAACAACGATGCCGAGCTTTTGCTTTTTCTTACCACAATTGACCCAAATGGTTCTGTAAGTATTGTTTTCCCAATTAATGTTATATTGGCTGATGGTACTATAGTAGAGGTAAACAACAACCAAGAGTTGCTTGATATTATTGCTGCTTGCGACAGTAATGGTGGCGATGTTCCAGGAAACTTTACCGATATTTTAACCGATGGGGTATGGTTTGTAACCTACTACTTTGAAGATGTGGATGAAACTGACAATTTTTCAGGATATGAATTTTCATTTGCTACAAACAATACAGCTCAAGCTACTACTAGTTCTACAACTATAAATGGAACTTGGAATTTAACTTCAAGCAGTACACCGGATCTAGTTTTATATTTTGGTCAAGCAAGTCCATTAGACAACTTAGATGAAGATTGGCAAATTATTGAAGCAACACCACTTATTATTCGTTTAAAAAATGTAAGCGGTGGCGATGGAACAACAGATTTTCTTACCTATGAACGCACCCCTAATACCGGCGGAGGTTCAGGTGGTGGTTCTACAGAATTAGTGAACACACTTACAACCAACTCTTGGTATGTGAACCTTCTTGAAGAAGATGGAAATAATGAAACATGCGATTATGTTGCTTACCAATTTACCTTCAATACTAACCAAACTGTAGTTGCAGTTAGTACTTCAAATACCGTAAATGGTACTTGGGCAGTAACCACTAGCAGCAGCGGTTTAGACCTAGAAATTAATTTTGAAACCGTTGGCGAAAACGACCCTTTTGAAGATTTAAATGATGAATGGGATGTTACAGCCTTTTCAATGGAAAACATTAACCTTGTTGACATTAGCGGTGGAAATGGTGGTACAGACTATTTAATTTTCGGAAGAAATCCTTATACAAATTGTTCAGGTGGAGGAACCGGAAACGCACAAGAATTAATAGATATTATTATCAGTGGTCCTTGGTTTGTACAAAGCTATGTAGATAGTGGAAACAATGAAACCAACAACTATACAAATTATGTGTTGACATTTGATGCAAACGGTAGCCTAGTGGCAACAAACAGCACGAATACTATAAACGGAACTTGGATTGTAACTACTTCCAGTAACGATGGACTTCATCTAGAATTGTATTTTGGTGAATCATCACCATTTGAGGATTTCAATGATGATTGGAATGTGTCAAATTACACTACAACCTTAATCGAACTCTTTGATGTAAGCGGAGGCGATGGTACAACAGATACCCTTACCTTTCAAAAGTTATAATTAACCTGAATTTGCTAAGTCCGAAAAAGCCATCCACACTCGTGGGTGGCTTTTTTATTGGTTTGGAATTTTCGTAGCCTGCCAGTTTACCACCTGCCAGATACCGTTGCGTTTTAAAAAAGTACCGCTGTTGTAGTAATATTGTATGGCATCACCAGTTTGACTTTTCATTTTAAAAGCAACTATAGCCATATTCCCATAAATATTAATTAGAATTTCATCAGCATTAAAGATGGTTTTTGGTGTGTTTAAAACTTCAGTTTCATTTTCAAATCCGGCCAAAATTTCGGCTTTGCCAAAACGAGTGCCTGCCGAACTTGTATAGATAAGATCTTCTGCCCAAAAGAGTTCGTGAGTATCACGGTCATTATTTGAAGCTCCTTCCAGAAAGTTGTGCAATATTTGTGTTAAAATAATACTATCTTGTGTTTGTTGCGATAATATGGTTTGAACAGTAAAAAGGGAGCATGCAAAGAGTAAAAGTAAAAGTTTGTTCATTTGAATTGGTTATTGATTAATAGATATTTTTTTGTTTTTAGAGTACCGAAATAAATAAATAATACAATAAAACGAATAGAAGTACTACCAATCCCGCTGCCAGAAACCGCAATGATTTATGTACATATTTGAATTTTACATCGGCAATTTTTGAGATGATAAAAATTTGATGCCCCAGTTGGTGAAATAATCTGTCTTCATCTTTACTTATTTCAAAAAATGTTTTAGAAAATTCATCAATGTCTCCAAATTTTGTAATCACATCCCTAAAAAAGAAGATGTTTTTATCAAATCGCGCTTCAAATCGAGGGATAAAACATCGTATGCTGAAATAAATGGAAAGCACCATAAAACAAAACCAAAGCGATAAAAGGATGTAAATAAAAATATTATTAGGAAACTGTTCCAGTAGGATTTCTGCACCTCTATAAATAAAATTTAACAGAATACCATAAAATGAAAGGATTAAACCCGCCTTGAGCTCAGATGCTTTGATTAATGAGGCGACATAATTAATACTGCCCCAGTAATGATCAACCAGATCATCTGTGTGTTTGTTTTTGACTTGAGGTTCTTTTATTGGTTTGGGAGGTGTTTTTTTGTATTCCATCAGAATGAGTGTTAAACAATTGAGTAAATTTAATCAATTACTTTAAAAATAGATATAAATGTGTTTTAAATATGGAAACGCTAATCGTTTCTAGAGAGAAGGAACTGTAAACAACTGATAGCCAGAGGAATTTTTAGCGGATTTTTCTTAAGATTTCTAAAAACAGTTTTTAAAAGGATTTTGTCACGATTCCTTCTTTATAGGGCTTAGAAGTGTTTTTAACCACAAAATCCACAACACCAAGCACCAGTTTCTCTTCTGTAATTACATCTACTTTCCATTGGCCTTCCGTAAGGTTGTTTTTATAAGTATATCCACGGAAACCACGACCACGACCACCGGTAACTTCAAAGCCAATGTCATCAGTTACTTCCCAACTCCTGGTATCAGGATTGTACCATTGCCACCGATGAAAAATAGACTTTTTTAAATCTGTAGGTGCAAAAACAGAAGTAAACACATACACATTTTGATCTGCCTGACGATGAAAATTAACGTGATGTGTACGCCAAAATTTATACCATTCATCCTGCTTGTAAGTAACGATGTATTCGTTATTTTTTTTCTCGACATGATGAGCCACCAATCCGGTGTCCATAGCCATCGGTACCGGTGGAATCAAATTGAAATAGTAAAAAACATTGATGGTTAAGTAGATAGAAAGGATCATGCTAATCAGTTTTTTTAGACTGATTTCAGCTCTTGTGCTTGGGCTTGACCTGTAAATAAATGTGATAAGTGCCAGGGTACACCCCAAACTTACAAACCCGGAAATGATAAAAATCAAGGGATTCATTTCCTTGATTAGTGTGGGAATCATAAAGGCGAAAAAGGTAAAACTTATAAAAAAATAAATACTAAACTGGAGGTATTTATTGGATATTTTCCTTTTAAGAAACTCATTGGCAAACAAGAGCAGCACCAGTAGTATGAAAAAAAACATCGTTTTTGACAAGGACACACTTCTATAAAAGTAGATGACAAAAGCACTTGAAAGCGCTCCAAAGAAGAACTGTATGGCTAGCGGAAAATAGTCGGTATAACGCCCCAGAAGGGTGTTTTCCCACTTGCCGTCTTCCGCTAAATTAAATAAATAGAGTGTTATCGATAATAAGGTCATATGCGAGCAAAGCACCATCGTATCATAAAGACGGTCTATGCGCCCTAAAGTCAAGGTGTCAAAAATAAAACCCCCCATAAAAAAAAGAATGGGAGCATACTTTTGATTGCGAATAGCATACTTTCCAATAGCACTGTTTCTATATCTTACTAAAGCTCTTTTCATACTCTTTTTAAGAGCGGCAAAAGTAGGGTATTTCTTTGATATTAGTATTCATAAAAAAAGGAAGCAATGGAAATTTCAGTAGGCAGTATTGTAGCCTTCCATTTTTTTTCGGCAATCAAAATCCCAATCACCACCATCAGGATTTCGCCAATGACGTATTTTAGGTAATTAGCGGTTTTCCCTTCTTGCAGGAGTTTTTTTTCGGATATTTCTAAAGAGTTTTAGTATAGTCAATGGCGTTATTCAAATTGATATTCTTTTTTAATAAGGTCTATTAAATCTAAAGCAGCCTCATTCCGTTTATCACAAACGATTTCAGATATTTTTACTACGCCATAGATATATTGAGCACTTGCCAAAAGTTCGTTAATGATTTCTCTATTTTCTGTAATTAGGGTTGAGGCATCTGTATTTTGATGTTTTCGTTCTTTTAAGATTTTTAGCAAAACCTCGCCATCAAAAACTCTCCCAACTGCTTTTAAATAATCGGCCAGCCAAAGTATAGCGGCTTCATTGTATTGTTGGAGTTCAGATAAGGAGTTATAGTATTGAGAAATGCCATCAGCAACTTTATGGTTTTTAATAAGTTTTAATTGTCCAGAACTTTTCATTTGCTCAAAAGTGCGCTCAACCGGTTGAGCACGACTAAATTTTGTGGTCATCATTCTAGCCCAATAACTGGTTTTACTTGTGTATTCTTTTCTGTCTGGTTTTTTTAGATAAAATACCAATGAATCAATATATTGATAGACAACAATATTGTTTGTTGCATATTTGGAATATATTTCGGAATCGTTTTGTAAGTCTTCTAAAAGATTTTTCATGTAGTTTCTTTCAATTTTAGTATTTACTTGCTCTTCATTCCAATTATTGATGCTTAACGCAATCAAAATTCCAACAACCACCAACACAATTTCACCAATGGCGTATTTAAGGTAATTAGTGGTTTTACCTTGTTCTAGGAGTTTTTGGCGGATGTTTCTAAAGAATTTTATCATTGGTTGGTTATTTACTTTATTATCTTCGTGAATCTAGTTCTTTTGTAATTGCTGTATTTAGTTCATTACCTGCTTTTAAAATGCGCCTGAACACTTCTCTTCGGTAAATATTACTTTCATTTTGATTTGAATTTAGAGCGTTTTCAAGAGATAAATACGTTGTGGATTTTGGATTGTTTATCCACGCGGTATCTAGTGATTTGATATCGATACGAGGATGCCTTAGTTGTTTTTCCAATAGTTGAGCAGGATACATGGCTGGGTCTTGTTCCCATATTTTGTTTTGTGAGCTATTCACACTTCGGATGTATTCTATATGCGCTTCAACCAAATTATAATACTTATTAATTCTTTTTTGCAATTCTTTATTCTTCATCGTGTACATACTTCCCGAATTTATCATTTCGTTATAGGTGTTCCTATTAATGAATAATTCGTTCCAAAGGCCACTAGTTAAGCTTAATACCGAATCTATGTCTTTAATCGTTTTAGCTTTATAGAATAATTCTATACCAAGTGCTGCATCCATTTCTTTTTTTGCATAAAGAGAATCTTGCCGTTTTAAACCCGAAATATCAGCTTCGATATCATTTTTTAAATTGACTAATAAGGCGACTTCTTTTTTAGAAAGATTTGTATTTTCATTCCAATTGTTAATTTGCAGGGCAATTAAAATTCCAACAACCACAAGCACAATTTCACCAATGGCATATTTAAGGTAATTGCTGGTTTTGCCTTCTATCAGGAGTTTTTTACGGATGTTTCTAAAGATTTTTATCATTTTTTCTTGTATAACATTTTTTTTCCTCCGTAAATTAGCGATAAAATTCCAATAAAAATTGCAGTGGCAACCATCTCATTTTTAGCAAGGTTGGATAGAAAATAGCCAATAATTATAACCGACAGCATTGGAACCGTATAGCCACCGAGAATTTTAAAAGTTTTTATTTTTGAATCTCCGTATGCTGTTTTTCTTAGCTTTATAACCGCAATAGCTACACCTAGGTAAATAATTAATATAGCGGCACTGGAAATAATTGCCAGTTGTTTGAATCCGCCAAAAGAGGCAAATACGAATCCTGTAGCAGCATAAACTATAATGGCTATATATGGAGTCACATATTTTTTATGAACAGAAGAAAGGATGTTGAATGGTATTACTTTGTCTTTTGCGGCACTAAACAATATTCTGGGCGTACTTAGCAATGCGCTGCTTAGCGTGCCAAATATAGAAACTCCTGCACCAATGGTGATTAATGTAAGTCCGATAGGTCCAAAAATTTGGTTCGCCAATTCGCCCAAAGGGTTCTCCTGAAATGTTGCCAAGGCATTTCCCAAAACGCCCTGCGCGACCGTTTGAATAAGTATGTAAAGTATTAAAACTCCTGCAATGCTGATAAATATGGCGCGTGGAATTGTTTTTTGAGGATTTTTTATTTCTCCGCTGATGGACAAACCCGATTCTGCTCCTTGAAAGGCGAAGAAAAGAATCAAAGAGATTTCGCCTAAATCCTTTAAAGACGGGATAGTTTCCCAATAAAGGTTATGTATTTCAATATCTTTAAAACCAATAAAAACAATGGCCAATAAAGGAATTATTTTGATAATGGTAATCATCATTACAAACCGCACCCCTTCTTTAACGCCTTTAATATTAATAAATGCCAATCCTGAAAATAGCAATATAAAAAACAAAGTTTTAACCAGTTTATACTGAAAAAATGGAAAAACAGCGCCAATAAGATCAGCCAGCGCATTGGCAATAGCTGCATCACTGGATATCATTGAAATTAAAAACAATACTGCAGCTAAAAATCCGGCATATTTTCCAAAAGTCTCTTCAATATAGGCATAAGCACCGCCCGGATGTGTAATTTTACTGCCCACTTCCGCAAAGCAAAGCATTACCAAAACCACCAAAAAACCACAAAACAAATAAGCAAAAATACTTGCAGATCCCAGGCCTGCAGCCACAATGCCGGGAATTACGAATATGCCTGCACCCACTATTGTATTAATGATATTGGATGACAAGCCCCAAAGTCCAATGGATCTTTTTAATGTTTCTTTTTGTTGTTCCATAATTTTTTTACAAATAACTCAACCACCATTTATCTTTATTATTGGCTTTATAAATCATATATTTTTTACAGAAAGGGTAGAGCAGGAGTACTACGCCAATCCAAACCATATAAACAACAAACAGAGAATAGCCATAGGTAATAAGACTTGCATTGCTGAAATTTTCAGCATTCAAAATCATAAAATGCCAATCTCCACCAAAAACAATCATGCCCGCAATTGCCAAAACGTGGATTACAAAAACATGGAGAAAATAGTAGAAAAAAGGGACCCTTCCAAAAACCAAAAAGAAATCTGTGAGTTTGTTTTTTGTGTTTTCAAAAATGTAGAGAAACAGAAATGCTGGACCCATCGTAATGCAAATGAACAATAGGGACGGAGGGTATTTGGTTACGTTGAAAAAGGATAAAATGGTTTTAGTAGTTGTATCCTGAATGGTCCACGGAACCAAATCGCCATAAATATTCAGGCCTCTTAAAACAAAAAATAGAATAAGAGCTCCAAAACCTATAAGTAATAACCAATTACCACGGACCTTTACATCAAAATCCATTTTATAAAATGTTCCGAACAAATAGCCCAGAGCCATCAAACCAATCCATGGTATGAGAGGATAATGCAAAAAAACCAAATGATTTGAGCTAAAAGCCAAAGCGTTTTCTTGGTGTAAAAGATACCAAATAATGTTTTGAAAACTTTGACCTTGCATTACGATGCCATCCAATAAATTGTGTCCGGCAATCAAAACAATTCCTATTATCAGAATGATTTTTTTCGGTAAGTAGATAAGAAACGAAAGGCAAATCATACTGAATCCGATAGCCCAAATTACTTGGAAAATCTGAAGGCTATATGTTAGGTCAAATGTCCAAATAAGGTTGTTCGCCACTATTTCCAAAAAAATAAGCCAGATTCCCCGAGAGAAAAGGAATTTAAAAAGCTCCGGTTTTGTTTTTTTGCTGCCATACAGAAATGCTGAGGTTCCGGCTAAAAACACAAATACCGGCGCACAATAATGTGTTATAAATCGGGTGAAAAATAGTGCTGGAGTGGTGGTTTCTAGGTTGGTGGGATCAACAAAAAAGGAACCGTAATGAAAATAATCGCGCACATGATCTAAGGCCATAATGACCATCACAACGCCGCGAAGGACGTCTATGGATTCTATTCGGTTGGTTTTTGGTTTCATTGGTTATTAGTTAGTTGATTTGCTTTTCAATACCTTTATTTAAATTCCCCTTCATTAACATCCTTAATAAATTTTATCAATTCACTGAAATAGGTTTGCGGATCGTCAAATTGTGAACAATGGCTTCCGTTGGTGGTTACACTTCGTCCTTTTTGCACCGAAGTAGCCATCCATTGCATATATTTTGGGTCCATAGTGTCGTATTTAGCGCCAAGCATTAAGGTTGGGACTTTAATTTCTTTGAGCCTATTGGATACATCCCAATTTTTTAGGGAGGCATTACCTGTCATACCAAATTCACTGTGGCCTTGCATAAAAACATAAATATTTGGGTTAAGATGCTCAAAAAGTATGTTGATGGATTTTGGCCATTTTTCCAAAGGCATTCTTAAAATGTGTTGTGTGTAGTAATGATTCATTAAAAGCTCGCTATATCTCGGATTGTTAAAATCGTTTTTGGCTTCCATAGCCATAATTTCCTTAAAAACTTCAGGATCCATTTGTGGACCTAAAACCTCATTGGCATATTTGGTATAAGCAGGAGCGCTTGCCATCATATTGGATATAATGAGTCCTTTTAAATTATCCTGATATTTCAAAGCATATTCCATCGCCAAAATTCCTCCCCAAGATTGTCCCAGCAAATAAAAATTGTCTTTATTCAAATGCAACGCTTTGCGTACTTGCTCTACTTCTTCCACAAAATGCTCCGTTGTCCATAAAGTAGAATCATTTGGCTTATCGCTATAATATGATTCTAATTGATCGTAGTAGATATATTCAATTTCCTCGTTGGGAAGATAACCGTCAAAATTTCCAAATTGTTCGTGAGTGCCTCCAGGTCCGCCGTGCAGCAGCAAAACACGCATTTTCGGATTGTTGCCCACACGTTTTGTGTAAACGTTAAAGGTGCCTTTTGGTGTGGTGATGGGAATCATTTTAATGCCGCCTGTTAGTTGATCATCGCTTTTGGAGTAATCGAAATAGGTTGATTTGCAATCGGTTTCGGTTGCGGTTTGCTGTTTTTCTTGGCAGCTTAAAAGTAGCGCTGCGAAAATGATTATAAAGTAAAATGTGTTTTTCATAATTGTTTGGTTTTAGTTATTTTTTTCATTGGCTTTTAAAACTCTTAAAAAGTTTTGGCCTAAAATTTTATGAATATCTTTTTTACTATATCCTTTATCTAATAATGCTTTTGTAATGAGGGGATAAGTGGTAACATCATCCAATTGTTGAGGCGTTAGGTTGATACCGTCAAAATCAGAACCCAAGCCAACAAAATCAACACCAACTAATTTTGCTATATAATCAATATGATCTATAAGCATGGATAAAGGTGGTCGCATGGATTCTGTTTCTACTTTATATTTTTTATATAGGTAATCCATGGAATACCATTCATCCATGCCACTTTTCATCAATGAATCTAATTCTACTTTATGTTTTAGTAAAAAAGCGGTTTCTTTTTCGTCAAAGCTAGGGTCTATAAATCCTGGATGAAAATTGACCTGAATGACACCACCATTTTTGGCAATGGCTTTTATTTGGTCATCTTTTAAATTACGTCTGTGAGGCACCAAACTATAAACGGAGCTGTGAGAAGCGATTATAGGTTTTGAAGTCAAGTTTATTACATCCCAAAAGGTTTGATCGCCAGAGTGACTCACATCTATCAACATACCAAGCTGATTCATACGTTTAACGACCTGTTTACCAAAATCATTTAATCCTTTGTGAGTTAAATAAGGATTAGTCACTTCATCAGCAGCACTGGTTGCCCATGAAGGTGCCACGTTATGCGTTAAGGTTAAATACCGAGCGCCTCGATGGTATAGGGCTTCTAATTTTTTTAGGTCATCTTCAATCATGTGTCCCCCTTCCACACCAAACATGGCTGCAATTTTATGCTGTTTTACCGCCTTTATGAGTTCGGAATAGTTGGCAACTTTTTCAATTTTATTTGGGTTGCGAGATACAACGGCATCTAAACTGTCCATTTCCCTGTTTGCGAGATCATAGGCTTTTTTTGTGCCGCCGTCACTATATACTGAAAAGACTTGTACATCCAAGCCGCCTTTTTTCCAGCGAGCTAAATCACTATGCGTTTTTCCGGTTAAATCTTCATCAAATGAAAACCCTTGGTCAACAGCCTTCATTAAAATATCATTGTGAGTATCTATAACGATGGCTTTGTTGTGGATTTTTTGATAATTCTGGGCGCTTAGTTGAAAGGTCGTAATACTGAAGAAGATGAGTAATTTAGTTTTCATTTTATGAGATTATTTTTTTTAGGTTATTAGTGTTATTTTATTGAAAGTTAATTAGTTTTTGGTTTCATTCCAGTTATTAATTCTCAAAGCAATCAAAATCCCAATCACTACAAGGATGATTTCGCCAATGGCGTATTTAAAATACCTGGTGGCTTTGCCTTCATTAAGAAGGTTTTTGCGTATTTTTCTAAAGAATTTAATCATTTTAAAGCGTCTTAAGTTCAGTTTTTATATCCTGAATTAACCTATTCATTCTGGCATCGCTATTATCTATAAACTTGACTGCGATTTTTGTTGTTGTTACTTTGTAAGCCAGCACATTCTGTATGAGTATTAAATTTTCTTCTTTGGATAGATTTTCAAACAAGGTGTCATCCAGAAATTCCAACGAAGAATTGAATTCCAGCACACTGTAATCTTGAACAAATTCATTTAAACTGGGGCTAATCACAATAAGATTTCTGACAATAAGCTCAATCCACATTTCCTTATAAGTATTTAACGTATTGTTATTAATTACATCACGATCTCTTTTTTGAATCTGATAATGTTGAAGGATTTGATTCTTGAGTTCCTGATTCGAGATTAGAGCGATATTTCCAGATGAGGTAAGATCTAAGAATGTAGCTTCATACGCACCATAGGTTCTTCCAATAGGAAGCGTACTAAGTACAGACTTTATTTCATTTCTTTGATCTAAACCTACTTTAAACCGGATGCTGATGTAGTCAATAAGTTTATCTTCAAAAGATATATGGGCTGTAATTGCATTACGTTGCGTACTATTTTCTTGTTTTTGCAGCAATAAATCATCAAGAATAAACTTTAGATAAACAGCTTCTTGTGATTTTTGAGCTTTGCTTTCTTTGAAGTTATTGACCTGCAATGCGATTAAAATTCCGATGACAACCAGCACAATTTCACCTATGGCATAAAAAATGTAATTACGAACTTTGCTTTGCTCGATGAGTTTTTTGCGGATGTTGCGGAAGAATTTTATCATTGTTATTATTTTTTATGCCCACGCTCGCCCCCAACCCCTAAAGGGGTGCCTGCGCGCAGTTTTGAGTTTATAAATTCGATTGACTTTTCAAATTGATTTAAAATTTCTTCATTTGTAAATCTATATTCTGTGATATCGACACTTTTTATATACTCAGTCCTTTGAGTATCTAATTCTTTTTGTTCTTTATTGAGGTGATAGCCTCCATCAACTTCTATGGATAATCTGAGTTTGTGACAGTAAAAATCCAAAATATATCCTGCAATAGGATGCTGTCTTCTAAATTTAAAACCCATTGGCTTTGTTTTTAAATAATCCCATAATTTTATTTCAGGTTCAGTCATATTTTCCCGAAGCTTGGCAGCATTTCTAAACACTTTTGGTGTTGCACCATCGTGCATTCCTGATATTTTTAGTGGATCGTTTTTCATAGTTCAAATTTAGAAAACCCACCCTTTAGGGATGGGGCAAGGTTTTCGGCAATCAGAATCCCGATCACCACAAGGATAATTTCGCCAATGGCGTATTTAAGATAGTTTGTGGTTTTACCTTCATTAAGAAGGTTTTGACGGATTTTTCAAAAAATTTTTAACATAGATTCATTATTTATTTAAATCCTCACAGATTGTTGAAATCTGTGAGGATGTAGCGATGTTTATTTATTCTTCTCAATCCAACCTCTCACTTTTTTCTGCAGCATCGCCAGAGGAATGGTGCCATCTTCCAGCACAAGGTCATGAAAAGCCTTGATATCAAATGCTTCACCAAGTGCCTGTTCGGCTTCGCTGCGCAGGTTCAAGATTTCAAGGGCACCCACCATGTAAGAGGTAGCCTGACCCGGTGCGGCAATGTAACGATCTGTTTCTGCAACAGTTTGGTTGGGCGTAAGTGTTGTGTACTGCGCCAAGTAATCAATAGATTCTTGACGGGTCCAACCCATTGCATGCATCCCTGAATCCACAACTAGCCGTGCTGAACGATGTGCCTCACTGGCCAGCCATCCCACTCGCGATACATCTGAAGTGTACAAACCCATTTCTTCTGCCAGTCGCTCTGTGTATAGCGCCCAACCTTCCCCAAATCCGGAAAGAAAAAAATAACTGGTTATGGGATGAATTTCTGCTCCTGCCTTAGCAACATACATCTGAAACAGGTGCCCGGGATGGGCTTCATGAAAGGAGAGCGATTCTACAAAGGACTTTGATTGTGTTTCCGGCTCATAGGTGTTGATGATGTATTGTCCAACACTTTTCTCATCACGAGATGAAAAAAGGGCTTGACCCAGGGGTGCATTTTTTTCCTGATAGGAGGGATAGGGTACTACTTCAACGGTCATTTCGGGCACTTTTCCGAACCAATTTGGAAGTGCAGCTTCTGCACGCTCTGTGACTTCTTCAGCCATTTGGATGATTTCTTCCCGGCTTGAAAAGCGATATTTCGGGTCTTCCTTAACGATTCTCAAAACTTCAGCCGGATCGCTTGTTCCAAAACTGCGTTCCCCAATCTCACTGAGCTGTTGTTGTATTTTTTCCATTTGGTCAAGACCCATTTGATGAATGGTTTCAGCCGAAAGAATTGATGTAATATGAAATCGGGTGGAGGCTTTGTAACAGGAGTCACCGTCGGGAAGTGCATTTGCACCCACCTCAATTCTTGCATTTGACAGATATTCGTTCTGCAGGTAGTCTCTGTATTCCGCTATTGCGGGATTGATTTCCATTTCAACAAGTGCAGTGAGACGCTCGTGGAATTCAGGAAAATCCTGTTTACCAAAGCTTGCAAATGGGGATTCGTCAGCCGGTGTACTAAGCAGAGCGTCCATCTGCCCAATCACGGCTTCAACGCCGGTTTTTGGTGCCGTATAGCCAAGACGAATTCCCTCCTTGAGGTTGATTGTTTCTGCACGTATGAATCGCGGCAACTGGGTTAATCTTTGATAGAGATTGTCGCGTTGACCCTCTGTTTCAATCGGCAGGGAGGAGAAGGCGAAGGGAAGTTCATTTTGCCATCCCGTGTAGGTCGGGCTTACTTTCCAAAGCTCCATCCTGCAGGTTCTCACACCAATGGAGGCTTCAAGCAGTTCCCTTAAAAAACCGTAGGTAATACTTTCGGGCATCCCGTTGAGTGCATTGCGGTCAATTGCATTCAACTCATCCAAAAGTTGGTTTTCGGTGGCTTCCCATTGCTTTAGAGCAGTGAAGGATCTGTCGCTAAGTTTCTCAGGGTACAGGTCAGGCGCACCAACCATTGCAGCAAGTTCAGGGAATGTGGTAAAGAAAGTTTCCACATACCTGTCTGCCAAATTGTTGACTTTTACTGCCGGATTGGGTGGTGTTGAGCAAGCAGAAATTAAAAGGATTGTTGCAAGGAAAAGAAACGTTTTCATAAGGCTTTTAGTTTTGGTAGGTTTTAACTCAAAAAAAATTTTGTTCTAAGATGGAAGCACATCAATAAATAATGTTGTCCAGTATTTTATCTAAATAGCGTTCCTTCATTGCTAAATTTTTATCTACCATAAAAACGTTGTATATTTCTTTTCTGAGGGCTACAAGTTCCATAACATCATAATAATGGTATCCTATTGCAGCTTCAATTTTTTTTAAACTTTTTTTCTTTTTGTCACCTTTAAATTCCTCATAGATTTTATCAAATGTTTCCTGAGTGGTTTTTGACTTTATCAGTTCGATTTCTTCGGGTGTTTCTTCTCCATCTGCTTTGGCACATAAAAGCAGGATGTAGATTTTCAATTCTTCTTTCGTCCAGTTTTTGTGATTGTTTTTCATTTTGTAAAAGGTTTAATTATTATTATTGGTTTGTATTTTTAATGGAATACATTTTAAAATTGAAAGTAAATAAATTGTTCACCATTGCCTTGTGCAATCATAATCAAGAACACCATAGTTGCCCACGCGACTGCAAATAGCCAAACCGGTAAATTTTCGGCTACCCTTTTTACTGTGTATCGGCGCATATACCAGTGGGTAATAAACAATACCAATATAAGAAAAAATACTTTGAGCAAATCAAAATACTCTAGTAGCAACAATCCATCTGGATTTAAAAAAACCATGGATTCAATCATGTTTATTGCAATGCTAAATTCGTTTGCGCGAAAAAACACCCAGGTAAAATTGATGCAAGTGAATGTTAAGAACGCAAAAAAGATTCCATTCCAAAACGTAATTTTTACAGGCACTTTGTGTTTCAGTGCTTTTTCGATGATTAGGTAAATTCCGTGCAAGGCACCCCAAACCACAAAGGTCCAGGCTGCACCGTGCCAAAGCCCACCCAACAACATGGTAATCATCAGTGCGGCATACATTCTGATTACCCCAAACCGGTTTCCTCCAAGTGGGACGTATAAATAATCGCGCAGCCAGGTGGAGAGTGAAATGTGCCAGCGCTTCCAGAAATCTGAAAAACCAATAGCGCCATAGGGGTACATAAAGTTATGCGGCAAGATAATGCCCAGCATCATAGCAATACCGATGGCACAGGTGGAGTAGCCGGCAAAGTCAAAGAAAATTTGTCCGGAGAATGCCAGTGTACCCGCCCAGGCATCCCAGAAATTCAAAGCTTCCTTGGCTCCAAAAACGGTATCAGAAGTATCGGCCAACAGGGTATCTGCCAATACCACTTTTTGAAAGAGCCCCAAAGTCAATAAAAACAGTCCCCAGATGAATTGCTCTAAAGTGGCTTTTTTTTCTTCGTAAAACTGGAACATCAGTTCTTTGGCTCTTACAATAGGACCCGCCACCAACTGGGGAAAAAAGGTGACATACAGTGCAAAATCCAAAAAAGTTTTGGCACGTTCTGTCTTTTGATTATACATATCTATGGTGTAAGACATGGTTTGAAACGTATAAAACGAAATACCCATAGGTAAAAGAATATCCAAAGGTTGTGTTTGATAGCCATAACCGTAGGTATCTGCAACAGCCGTAAAATTATCCAGTAAGAAATCACGGTATTTAAAAAATGCTAAAAAGCCAAGGTTGACCACTAAACTGAGCAACAACCACAGTTTTCGGTTACGCAGGTTTTGCTCAACTGCCAATTTATTACCGGCAGTCCAGTCCACCACTGTTGAAATCCAAAGTAAAATAACTAAGGGCGGATTCCAGAATCCGTAAAACACATAACTGGCCAGCAGTAACATTCTTTTTTTACCGGTCCAATTAAAGATTTTGGTATAGTAAAGAACCAACACTACAGCCAAAAACACGAAGAAACTTAGTGAATTGAATAACATGATTAGTTGGTTTTTAGGTTAGTGATGAGGTTTTCTTCCAAAAGTATTTCAACCAGATTCCTGGTAAAAATATCGGCATCAGTGGCAGATAGGTGCGACCATTCAATGGTTTTGAAGTTTTTGAGCTTATCGTAATCCTGATAATGAATGGCGGGTGTATTCGCTTGGGCAACCAGTTCTTCCCAAAACTCAGGTCGGGGAGTTATCATGCGTTCCAATTCATCAAAAAAGCCATCAGAAGGTGAACGCAGTAAAATAACTTTACCGCCACGGGCTTCAAATTTTTCCAGGTTTTTTAAGAAAAATGCAATTGTTCCTTCTTTGTCAGGTGGTGGTGGTTTGGGTTCAGAGGTAAGCATCGATTTCCAAACCGCCTTGATAGAATTGGCAAATGCGGTATCGGTGACCATGCGTTCTTTCATACGCACATTTCGATACCTATCAATATCCTGAAACCTTCTAAAAGGTGGTTCTTTTGGTTTATCTATACGGTTGGGTAATTTGATGGTGTTTAACAACGCTTTTAAATTGATGTCGTCATACCAGGCTTCATCATCATTGGATAGGAACGCCAATGAATTTTGTAAAGGAATGGACAATATAAAATTGAGACGTTGTGCATAAGTTCGGTCTTTGTAAAACTCAGATCTTGATGACGCCCTTGTCCAGGGCGGGGCTTGCTCAAAGGTGGTAGAAAAAAACAATGGTGGGGTGACCCCAACGATTATGGTACCTTTAAAATTGGTGTTTTCAACGATATCGTGAAAAGTGGGTAGCGGTGTAGATCCGGCATTCGCCAGTTGAATGGGTTTGATACCTGTTAAGGCCTCCCATTGATGCAGTTGAATATTAAAAAGTACACGGGATGACCCGATGATAACCACATCATTTTCTGATGCTTTTTCTACTTTTACCCGCGTTTTGGCCCAGAGGTACTTGTCGTCATCCAAATCAGGAACATAGCCTTGTGCTCGCCAGTAAAGCTCCCAGACGGTGATGCTTATCAGGCTTAAAATCACCGTGAGGATTAAGGTTTGTTTTAGTTTCATGCGTTGGTTATTAGTTGGTTATGATAAATATAAATTTTTTTTATAAATAACTCAGCCACCCGTATTGCCGATTGTTCTTTTTAAAATTCCAATACCATTTACATACAGGATATAAACTCACGACCACAAACAGCCAGATCAGGTACACAACACCCAGTGAAAAGCCATAGCCTTGTAATTCTGTTACAAACCCAATCCACACGTCAATAACCATCAGTTTTGGGTCATAGCCGGTTAGATATACGGCCAAAACGGCCAACAGATGGATCCAGTAAATGTGAATGATGTAAAAAAACATGGGTACTTTCCCAAAAAGAATCATTACATCATATAATTTTCCCTGAAATCTTTCGGCTAATGAAAGCACAATTAAGGAGGGTCCCAGCGTAATCAATAAAAACAAGAGTGATGGCGGATATTTGGTTACATTAAAAAAGGAAAGCACTGTTTTTGAGAAATCATCATAAGTGGTCCATGGCACCAAATCACCATAGATATTTGCGAAACGCAAGACAAAGAACAATACAATTGCTGAAAAACCTATGCTTAGTAAGAATCGATGTCGTTTAGCGGTATCAAAACCCGATTTATACAAATCACCCAGATAATAGCCCAATGGCATGACAAAAATCCAAGGAATGAGTGGATAGGCTATAAAAAGACTCACTTGTTCCGTAAGTTGAAAAGGAGCCATAACGTGCAAAACTGTCCAAACCTCATTATAGGTACTAGTTGTAAAACCATCTAAAGCATTGTGTCCAAAAATGGCAATCAAGCATATTGCAATCATCAGCTTTTTAGGAATATGGATAAATAAAGCCAAAAAAAGCATGGAGGCACCCAAGAGCCAGATGACTTGAAATAGTATAGAATTAAAATTGAACTGAAACCGCCAGGCAAAGCTAATCACAACTATTTCTAAAAAAATTAGCCACACACCTCTTTTGAGGAGCCATTTACTTACGGCGTTTTTTCCTATCTTTTGTTGTACAAAGAAGGCAGAGGTTCCGGCGAGTAACACAAATACCGGGGCACAAAAATGAGTGATGAATCGTGTAAAAAACAACCAGCCATTCGTCTGTTCTACATCAGTAGGGTCGAAGTAGAAATTATCTATGTGAAAATAATCCCTTACGTGGTCTAGAGCCATTAAAACAATGACGAAGCCTTTTAAAAAATCTATGGACTGTATGCGGTGTGTTTTTAAAGTCATATAGTTCTAAATTTTTTCATCAATTCTTTCCCATAGAGAGGTTTAGTTTCGGTGAATTTTTTAAATAAGTTCCTTTCCAGCCTGCGTATTTCCATTTATCATCTTCTTTTATAAATAGGGCTATGTATAAAAATTCTGCCACATGTTCTCCGTCAAAATAGGCTTTGGATCTTCCGTTGATAATGCCAAACTCGCCATTAATTCTTATCTTTTGATCAAAGAATTCGAAAGTGGCCTTTTCTAATCGTTTAAGTTGGTCAATGTCCACAAATAATTCCTCCTGCATTTGGCCGGTACCCTCCTCATTCATGGCTACATAATTGTTAGAAACTTCTGTTTTAAAATAGTCATAGTCGTCTGAAAAGGTTGTGTTTGCCCACATTTCGGTGAAAGCAGTTTCAAGTTTTTTTTGTGAGCTTTTAGAAGCATTCGTTTGTGCTGATAAGTAATGCATGCTTATGAAAGTGATGACGATATATACTAATGTATTTTTCATTATGCTTTTTTCTTCATTATTACTTTTCAGCATCTGCCAATTTCCCCGGTATAATTTATTACGCTGTTAATGCCAGTTTTAATTTTTTACTTGTCTTGAAGCTGTCTTTGATACACTTCAGCATCGTAGCTTCCCACTGACTTTTGTACAAGCCCCTTATCATTCATCGTCCATTCTTCAAACCCACTAAAATCAACTTTGTTTCCGGTTCCTCCGGGTCCGGTATTGGTTCCCTTGAAAGTCCAGTAATATCTATAGGTATTTTCCTGTACTGTTAAGCTATCCATCGTTAATTCCATATCAGGAAAAGCCTCCATATAGGATTGCGCAGTTGCTGCTATTTGTTTTCTTCCAACCGCCGGTTTTTTGTTGTTTACCACAAGTGATCCATCCTCAGCATAAAATGAGGCCATTTTTTCGGGCTGTTTACTGTTCCAGGCAGCCGTGTAGTCCTTTGCAAATTCAAGCATTTTTTTGTATTCATCCTTTTCCGATTTACATGCAGACATCATTGAAATGAATATTAATGGCACTATTAAGTTTAATAATCTTGTGTTCATATTAATTGACTCTAACGGGTGTTTAGTACAATACCATTATTTACTCACTGCATCATTTAATTTTTTTGTATCCACATACTGCTGAAAACCAATGATTTTTCCATCTTTTAAAGTCCAAAGATGGGCTACTTGTGCATTGTAAAGTTTGCCGGTTTCCTTAAATTTTGCATTATAGCGCAGGGTGGCCAGAATTTTATTGTTGCTCATTTCGTGCAGCTGAATATCTTCCAGCTTAAAATAGTCATGCTCTGCACCTGCACGTGCAAAAACACCGTTCAGCACGGCCTCCGGACCGATATAAGGGTTGCCATCTGCGTAGGGATTGCTTTCTGCCTCGTACCAAACGACATTGGCATCCAAAGCACCCAGCACGGCAGGGATATCACCTGCGGAAAAGGCTTTGTAAAGCCCGTCAATAATGGTCACGTTTTCATTGTTGACAGTTTCTTGGCTGAAAGCGGTAAGGCTTACCATTACCAGCATAATTGTTGCTAATTGTATTTTAATTGTTTTCATGTTGTTTTGTATTAAGTTGTTTTTCTATGTTATTTTTTGGTTTTAGGTTATGATAAATTTGGAATTTTTAAGTTCAAAATTTTTGTTTAGAAACTATAAAAACAATTTATTAAAGCGCATGTTCTAAGCTGGTTTTATGTTATTCTTTAATGCTATTCACTTCAATCCAATAACTATCCGGGTCTTGAAAGAACACTTGTCTGATTCCGTCAGGTCTTACGTTAATTTTATTGAGGTTGCCGGGGAAATCAGAATACGCAACTTTCCTATCTGTAAGTTTTTGAACAAATGCATCAAAATTGGCAGTTGATAAAGCAAGGTGAATGGCTTTATTCGTCTTAATATCACCTTCTACAAAGGATAGCAGGTGTAATTCTTTTCCATCTCCCAATGAAATCCATTTTACATCATTACGATTTGTGTTCAATGGAATTATTTTCAAATTGAGAACGGTTGTGTAAAATTCGGCAGATACATTGATGTCTTTAACCGATAGTGCTATGTGGTTAAAAGATAGTGAGATGTCATCTTTTCCTTGTCCAATAACAACATTAGAGAACTGAATTAAAATGAGAAGTATGATTGCTTTTTTCATAAGTTTCTATTTATTTTAAATAAATCTAGTTTTAGTTTTTCAATACAATCCTGTAACGTGCCTTCCCAGATTCTAAATGGGCTAAAGCTTCATTTACTTTTGCCATCGGGAATTCCTCTGTAATTGGGTAGATGTCGTGGCGCACGCAAAATTCAAGCATGGTTCTTGTCAATGCCGGACTCCCAAGCGGACTTCCGGTAACCGATTTTTGTCCGGTGAGCAGCGTAAATGCCGGAATGGCCAATGGTTCCAAAACCGCACCTACGTTGTGAAATTTTCCTTTTGGAGCCAGTGCTACCAAATAGGAATTCCAATCTAGGGTTACATTGGCAGTATTCAGGATAAAATTCAAAGTACCTGCGATTTTAGCCAACTCTTCAGGATTTGTGGAATCGACCACTTTGGTGGCTCCCATGGCCAAAATGGATTCTTTTTTACTGGGATTGGAGCTAAAGGCAATCACTTCACAACCCCATTTATTGAGAAACTTGAGCGCCATATGTCCTAAACCGCCGATCCCGATGACGCCTACCTTGTCTGTTGCTTTTACCCCTGCAATCAATATGGGATTAAAAACCGTGATTCCACCGCAAAGCAGCGGACCTGCTTTATCCAGGTTGATGCCTTCGGGTAAGGGAATGGCCCAGGACCAATGACTACGCACATAATCTGCAAAGCCACCATGGCGACCTCCTATGGTGAACTCTGCAGAAGCACAAAGGTGATGGGAGCCGTCCATGCACTCATGGCAGGACATGCAGGAGCCGGAAAACCAGCCCACACCTACTTTGTCACCCACTTTTATGTTTTTAACCGCATTGCCGGCGGCGATTACTTCGCCAACAACTTCATGACCGGGAACAATGGGGTAGGTGGTCATTCCCCAGTCATTGTTCATCATGCTGAGGTCTGAATGGCAAATCCCGCAATTGAGAATTTTAACATCCACTTGTTCCGAACCAAGCGTTCCCATTTCATAGGAGAAGGCTTCCAGTTGTTGATTAGGGCCTTTGGCTGCATATGCGGATACTTTCATAGTTTTTAATTTTATAAGTGGTTTTTAATTGATATGATTTTTCTGGTTATAAATTTGCTTTGTGTTGTCCACCATCTACGGCAAGACAAGTGCCGGTGACCCAACTAGCGCAAGGTGACACTATAAATGTGGCAACTTTGCTTATTTCGTCTGGTGTGCCCAATCTTCCGGAAGGAATAGAATTGAGTGCCCACTCGTATAATGAAGGATTTTGTGTTTTTGTTAATTCCCAGAGTCCGTCGGGAAACTCTACTGAGCCGGGAGCAAGGGTGTTTACTCTTATGTTTTTGGGTGCCAATTGAATAGCCATTGTTTTAGAATAACTGATAACAGCGGCTTTTGCTGCGGCATAAGCAGGTGGCGAACCCGCTTCGAGACCAGAGCCTGATGATATAAACAAAATATTTCCATGACCAGCGTCAAGCATCCAAGGAATGACTTTTCTGGTAGCTTTGACACTGCCTAATAGATCTACATTGATGGAAGTTTCCCAGTCGCTATAGTCATCGCCCAAGCTTAAAGCTGAAACGTTATTAACTAAAATATCGACTGTTTTAAACTGATTTTTTACATTGTCCAGAAAACTTTCTAATTGTTCTGTTACGCCAATGTCACACGTTTGCGCAAATACTTTAACCCCTTTTTCAAGAAGTTCTTTTTCGGTTGATTTCAAAGCTTCTTTTCCTCGTGCACAAATGGCCACGTTGACACCTTCCTCGGCAAGTGTTAAAGCAATACTTCTACCGATTCCTTTACTACCTCCTGTAATTATTGCATTTTTTCCTTTTAATCCTAAATCCATAATATTAAACTTTATTTTTATTCCCTTTTGTAAACTTCCATTTCAATTTCAATAAGAAACTCAGGCAACGCCAATTCTTTTACACCTAGCCAGGAGCCGGTAGGGAAATGGTTTTTATAAATTTGCGTCCTGTAGCCTGCATGCTCAAGAAATAAGGGCATGTTTGTGGCAAAGACATCTTCTTTTACCACATCATCAAAAGTGCAGTTGAAATGTTTGAGCACTTTTTCCAAATCGGAATAGCAGTTTTTCATTTGTTGTCCCATATCACCCACAGCAGTGGGGTTGCCTTCATTGTCCATACTCACAGCACCTGAAATTTTGATGTGGTTGCCAATTTTTACTGCATGGGAATAGCCGTAAGCTTTTTCCACTTCGGGACGTAATAAAAAGTATTCGGGTTTTTGAATTGAATTTTCCATTTTTAATAATTGTTTAAAGTTTCTTTAACGGGTCTGAATTGAATTCCTAAATCGTTTGTTGCCAATTGATTTTGATAGATGACTTTTGATGGATTTTTAGGCTCTTGTTGGTTTAGCATTAAGCTCATATCGCTAATCGAATAGGTTTCGCTACTCAACAAATAGTTTTTACCGTGTAAACCGGAAATTGTCGCAGCAAGGAAAACCGCTTCTGCAACATCCCTGACATCTACTATGGCCATTTCAGCATTGGTGTCATAGAGCATTTGTACAAATGGGTTTGGTGCTATTTTGTTTTTAATCAAAAATTGTAAGCCGGTTGAAGTAGAGTCTTCTCTATTTGACAACGATTTTCCCATAACTCCCACCGGTGATACCGTAGTGATTTCAAAAGAAAGTTTGGGATTTTCCTTCATGAATTTTTCCACACTTTGGTTGGCGATAAATTTTGCCTGTGCATACGGATGGCTTTCTTCGCTTATAAAAGGGGTGTCTTTTTCGCTGAAAGTGTCACTTGTGTTTTTGCCACCTGCCGGCAATGGAAAATTGGTGTTGTATGCAGCTACAGAGGCAACGAGTACCACTTTTTCGATACCCGGTGTATCGTTGATGACTTCAAGGAAGTTTTCGGTGCCTTTGATGGTTGGGTCGAATAAATCCGTTTGAGGATTTTCCACATCGAGTTGAAAGGGTGTGCCGGAGTGAATGACAAGATCGCAGTCCTTAACAAAATCTTTTAATGCTGCTTTGTTTTCAACATTGAGTTCACTGATATACAAGTTTTCAGCGTTTTTAAGTGCCATAAGATGCTCGTATTTGTATTCGCGTGTAATGTCAGTTGCTGAGACTTTGACTTCATAACCGTTATCTAAAAATTGCTTAGTGATGTAGCTTCCAATAAAGCCCGAACCACCTATGATGCCTACTTTTTTCATAATATTCACCCAGGAAACCGGGTATCTCCTTTTAAGTTAAAATTTAAAAAGTTCTTAAAACAGATAGCCGGCAGTAGATTTTGTTACTTGTTTAATAACCATTAAACTTGAAAATCATTTTTTAACTACTGCCGGAATTCTCTATTCAGAAAATTTACCTGATTTTTTATTCTTCTTTTACTTCAGAATTGTCTGTTTCAGATTCGGCTTTAAGTAAGTCAGTTACAATTTCAGCGTTATTCCAATAGCCGTATTCCTTAACAATTTTTCCATTTATGAATCGTGCAGTGAGATGAAAAGGAATGTCATATACTTTATTGGTGGATTTCATGGTTCCTTTCCATAAACCCCAAAAGTTGACCCAGGTTTCTCCTTTATCAGTCACTACCATTTCATATTCTTCTTTTTCAACTTTCCAATCAAACATGGCGGCGTCGTCCTTGTTTTTTTTGATAACTTCAGCAATGGATACTGCTTTTTCTTCAATTACATTATTAGCTATTTTTGCAGTATCTGCATAATGTATAGACATGCCTTCCCAATTCATATTTTTGTAATCATCCATTGATTTTTTGTAGGTATCGATTTCAGGTGATTGCTGAGTGTAGCGTGTGTCTTTTTGATCACAGGCTGTAAAGAGGACTATTGCAAGTCCTAATAAAAATAGTTGTTTCATAATGTTGGTTTTTTAAATTAGTATTCGTTAAAGTTGATTATTTCACCATCTTTTAGTGTCCAAAGATGTTGAAATGTGGTTTTTACACCCTCACATTCTGTGGGTTGCTTGCCCGAGACGTTTCCGGTAACTAAAATTTTATTTTTTTCAGTTTCCTGAAACTCCAGTGTTTGAAAAGAGATTCCCCGCCATTCATTTTGTAAAATAGCTGAAAATGTGATGGTATATCGTTCATTGACTTCCTGACTATTACTGATTTGCTTCCAGTTTATATTTGGAGTTAACGTTTTGATTTCTTCAGAAGTAATTCTGTTTTTTTGAATCACTTCATACATGTTTTTCACCGCCGAAAGATTGTCATTCAATTGTCCTTGCATTCCTATTGTGTAGAGAAGTGCAATTACAATTGTTACATTATGTAGTTTCACAGGCATTTGAAAAATGGATCTTTTGGTTTTTGAGATGGTTGATGTCATTTTTAATTTTGAGGCTTGTATGATAAATTGGGCATCCTATAGCCTTCTATGTATTCTATTTTTGAGACATACTTTACAAGTTCATCAAATACTATTGACTTTAAATTAAAAGGGCATACTGAAAAGCATACCCTTTTGAACTATTTATTGGTTACTTAGTTCTTTGTTTAAAGTGAGAATGTAGCTCCATTCTTTATCAACAGCTGCCCTCCATTTTTTGATCATTTCCTCCATTTTTTTATCTCCAATAGCTTCCCGATATATTTTTGCAGGTGTATCTCTTTGAATATCCAGTTCTGCAAAATTTCTAAATGGTGTTGATACAAAAAAGTCTGAATTTTCACTCGGGCCACCTATTTTTGAATACCAGAAACTTCGGTAAGAGCCTTCTTTGGCTTTAACAGCAGCCGTTACTCCATCGATGATTTCATTAAAATCATCGTTGTTGTTAACTTTATAATGGGTTACCCATACCAGACCCATATCCTGGGCAGGTCCTCTACTTCTATCAGGCATAGATCGGGCCATCCTGTAATTAGTTTTTTCTACATGAGGTAAGATATCATTGAGGATAATTCTAGAACACTCTTTACCTGCAGCATCTTCTTTGTCCATTTCGGCCCAATTATCCATTAAACCAGTCATGATATAAAAGGTACCTTCGCCTTGAACGCGGCGCCAAAAATTCCATTTGTCTGTGCCATTGTTTTCGATATAACAGGCTTTCCATTTTTTGACAGCGTCCATGAATTGCTCGTTATGGCCTTGCTTGACGGTAATTTCAGTTACAGTAAGCAATGGAGCAGTGTTGTTATTTTGTGATAGTGCCAGAAATGGTACTAGCGCAATTAAAAAGAGTAATTTTTTCATAATTGAAAGATATTTAATTGGTTAATAATAACTCTAAATAACTAATAATCATTTGATGTAGAAAGCGAGTTAGGACGAAATAGTGGTTTCTTTGTCCGAAGCTAGGGGTTTATTTAGCTAAGTAAAAAATATAGTATAAGGGTTTGCAAGTTTTAAATCATTTTGAAATTTTAAGTGTTTAAAGCTAAACTTTTTCTTAAGCGACTTTAACATAAAAAAAGAAGAGTGTTTTCTCTCTACTTTTTATACTTTATAGATGCCTGCAACTATTTAAACGACTCATTGAAATAGTCAGGATAGAAGATACATAATTCAGGATACAAACACACCCCCGCTTTAGTATTCCCTTATTAGGTAACTCTATACTGATTTTAAATAACAGTAATGTTTTTAAGTTATAGTCCTTTAAATGGGAGTATAGTTTTAATTTCTGTCGAAATAGGAGTTATGGGTTTTTTCTTCAGTATAGGAAATCTCGATTTTCTTAAAACTTGTATGCGTATAGTCATGCAAACTAACCATTTTTTCAATTTTTATATCTGTATAAGTCCATTGATCAATTGTAGATGGGTCTTTTGAGATGTTTTTACTTTTTATCGTAAGGGTTTTGTTAGTTGAAAGATTAAATTGTAGGACACCTTCTTCATTATATTGTTGTAAGATACCTTCTACCTCGACATCGTGTAAAATAATCATTTTTCTTTTTGATAAATCATTTGAGGAGGTGCAGGGATAAGGACTCGTTAGAGGACCATTGTAATATGCAATTGTGTACTGACCTTCTATTCTTTTACATTGAGCAGTTAATCCTGTCGAAAATATTAATTCATGCCAATATTCGTTGTTCTCAGCCATAAGAATGGGAACTTCTTTAGGTTGATTGAAATGGATACCATTATTTTTTTTAATTGGCAAAAAGTTGCAAAACAATACAACTGTTACTAAGGTAATTATTGTTTTCATAATAAATATATTTTGTTGGTCATAAATAGTAATTAATACCTCTAAATAACGGATATTCAATAAACATAAAAAGCGGGTTAGGACGAATGAAGCGTTTCTTTGTACGAAGCTAGGGGTTTATTTAGCTAAGGAAAAAATCGATTATGTGTTAGAATGTACTTAATCTAACAAAAAACAAATGGTTTTAAAAGTCAAACTTTCTCATCGTCATTAGAACAAAAAAAGAAGAGATATAATACTCTTCTTTTTTCGTCCTTTTATAAATACTTACATTTTTTATTTCCTTTCCTTTTGGTTCAATTAATCCTGAATGAAATTAGGGTGTTCTTGCAATACCGTTTGATAATTTGAGGGTAGTACCCAGTTATCATCTGTTGCATTAAGATCTGGAGTTTGATCATTAGGGAATACCATTATGGTAATATCACCGGCAGGGGTAGCTTTATCATTTATTCTGAACCAAGAATAGGTCTTTCCGTTAAATTTGTATGTCATAGGTGATTGGTTGACAACAAATTTATGAAATTCATAGCGGGTACAGCCCCCTGGGACTACTTGTGAGATTTCAAAATTCTCTGAATTAGACTGAGTAACGTTACTTCCCTGAGAGGTTTGATCGGTATTTGTAACGGTACCTCCACCACCAGCGGTTACATCCAAGCCAAAAGAAACGATGCCATAATTCACTGCCAATTTTGCTGTAGTAGATAATGACCAATGTTTTTCATCTGAGGTACTCACTGTTCTGTTAAAGTCCATCCCTTCAGAAATGCTTTTGGTTATTGTTGATCTTACATTATTTTCAATTGGTGTAACATTTCTGAAAATACTCACTTTATACATTACGTTTGATTCGGCATCACCCATACTTATGTCACCTATTTCAGTCCCGTGGACTTCCACCTCTGCTAAGTGCAGATAATTTTGTTTATTGAGATCAATTCTAACGTAACGACCCACTTTTTTTTCTGAAAATCTTTTAAATGGTGCTGGAGCAAAATTCTTTTCATTTTCAGCAAAAGGAAAGATTCGGTCTCTTATTTGGTCCTTGGGCCTTGGAGTGACATAAATATTGAAATCGTCTAATCGTTCGGCGCCGCCATCTACACGGTTATGAATAATCACTTCATTGACAAGATAATTTTTACCTAAATCTACCTCCCAAAAGGATTTGGGGTCTGCTTGTGTATGCATCACAGAACCATTTCCCCAATGCCCATTTACATCACCATCATTTGCTCTGTTTGCAGTTGCAAAGTCGTGTGCACTTGATTGCCGCGCTCTTTTACCCAAAGCGAGATTTTCGTTAGGTCTTGTCGCTCTGTTTGGGTCAACTTTTGTGCCATTAATTACTACCTCTGCAAGGCTTAAAATTCCATTGCCTTCAATAAAAATACGAACATACTGTCCTCTTTTATTATTTGTGAACGTCTTTGAATTTGTAAAGCTCGATTTGTCTGCATTAAAGACCTCACCACCATAATTACCCTGAAATGGTTGATTTGAAACCATTATGGTAAAGTTGTTGAGTCGGTCAGGACAACAATCGGTCCTGTTGTAAATGCTAATGGATGAAATGTCATATACATCTAACAAATCTACTTCCCACCAAGGACTATCAGTACCATGTGTGTGTGTTACTGAACGTCTATGCCAATGCCCATCTTTATTTCCATCGACAGCTCTGTTTGCATGACCGGCTTCAAAAGTATTTTTTTGTTTTGCAGGTTTGAAAAGGGCAATATTACTATCGTCTGGTGCAGGCCAAGCCGGTTGAGCAAAACTGCTTAGATGCACAAAAAATGTTAAAATAATTAGCAATGTACAGTTAAAAGAAGTGTTGTAATTTTTTCTATCTTTTAATAATAACTGTCTATTGGGTTTGGTTCTCAATGTTTTCATAATACAAAATTGATTAGTTAGTTAATTCATAGTAATACACACCTAAATGAATGTTATTCAATGAAGATAAAAAGTAAATTAGGACGAAAGCAAGTATACTTTGTCCGAAGGTGACGATTTATTTATCCAGTAAGTTTAAATGGTTTGCAGCCTTTTCAGCAATTCCTCTTTAAGAGGTTTGCTTATGGGAACAGCTTTTTTTGCAATGACAAGGTGTGAAGTAGCCAATTCATCAATCTGGGCAATATTGACAATAAATGAGCGGTGGATTCTTAAGAAATGTTTGGGCGGTAATTTTTCGTCTAAATCTTTAAGTGTTATGACGAGCAGGTATTCTTTGTTTTTGGTATGTATTCGGCAGTAATTGCGTTCTGCTTCAATATATAATATATTTTCAATAGGGACTTTCACCATTTTTTCATGGTTGCGCACAAAAATACAATTGCTTAGTATAAAAGGAGAATTTTTTTGTTCTGATACAGACCCAACTTTAGTTTGAATATGAGAGATGGTAAGTTCTATAGCACGTTGTAGGTCTAATTTTTTAAAAGGTTTCGATATAAATGCAAAAGGATGGGTATCTTTTGCTTTTGCAAAATTAGTGTCATCTGCATTGGCAGTTAAGTAAATAATGGGGATATCCTGTTTTTGTTGCATAAGTCTTGCAGTGTCTATACCATCAAGCTCGCCTTTTAGCTGAATATCCATCAAGACGATATCGGGTTTATTTTGCTTGACGTGTTCTAAAGCCTCTTCACCGCGAGGTATGATTCCGGTAACTTCATAACCTAAAGCGGAAAGTTGCAACGAAATATTGGCTGCAATAATCATTTCATCTTCGACAATCAATATTTTTACGGGTTGTTCCATCAGGCAGCAGCTTTAATTTTAAATTGAAATTCAACCGTTGTACCCTTTTCTATTTTTTCGAGCATGGTACCATTGAGTTGTTGTGTCAATAATTTAATTAGTTGGGAGCCGAATCCGGTTCCTTTGGATGCCAAGCCGTTTCCTTTACCCACACCGTTATCGGCTACTTTTAAAGTCAAGGTTTCAGGAGTGGATTGTGATAAACTAATTTGAATGGCACCGTTTTTATCTTCCGGGAATGCATATTTTAATGCGTTTGTGAGGAGTTCGTTGACAATTAAACCAATGGGTACAGCCGTATCTACATCGAGTTCTAAGTTGTCCATTGCACATTCAATTTTTACTTTATCTTCTGCATTAAAAGTATCTAGAATGCCTTCTCCTAAATTTAAGAAATAATCTTTCATTTCAATACTTCCCAAATTTTCTCCTTGATATAATTTTTGATGAATGATTCCCATAGATTGCACTCTGTTTTGACTTGCTATCATTGCTTCTTTGGTTGGGGAGTCTTCCATTTGAGCAGATTGTAAAGAGATTAAACTTTTAACTAATTCTAAATTATTCTTAACGCGATGGTGTATTTCTTTTAAAAGTAATTCGTTTTGCTTATTTTTTATATCCAACCTATTGTTTAATTCAAGTAATTTTTTGTTTCGCTTTTGGCGTTTTTTGTAGGAATAGAATAACCCAAAAAGAATAACTCCTAACAAAATAACTAGAATGGTATAAAGGGTTTGGGTTTTACGTTGTTGATTTATCTTTTCCTTTTGAAATAAGATAGTGGCATTTTTTTGACCCGTTTCATATTTTGCCTGAAGTTCTCCTTCTAAACTTTGAATGGAGCGGTCCTTGATTTCTGTGTAAGCTGTTGCATAAAGCTTGTTGTATTCCAAAGCATTTCTGTAATCGCCCATATTTTCATAAATGGAGGAAACGTGCATATAGTTTTCCCAAAGGCTTCTTATCCTGCCTGTTTTAATCATAATGTCAATGGCTTCCAGATTATAGGGCAGGGCTTCTTCATATTTTCCTTGCATTAAGAAAACGTGACCAATATTAGCTAAGGAAGGGATGAGGTAGCGCTGTAACCCCAATTCCTTAGAAGTATCAAAATTGGCTTGGTAATCTGCTATGGCTTTGTCGTATTCCCCCATATACTTATAGATGTTTCCACGCCAATTTATAGCTGCCATCATAGGAATACCGTTTTCTCCTATTTCTTTATAGAGTTCAATGGCAGTGTTTATATTTGTTAAAGCATCCTGAAGTTTAGCACCTGAAAAAAGCTGATTAAATGCTTTATAATAATAGGAAAGTGCCAAATCTTCCTTTGATTCTAAGTTTTTTTGTATTTCAATAGCTTTATTGCATAAATCAACTCCAGCGGAATATCTGTTTTCATAATACAATAACCCGCAAAGGTGGGCATAGGATAGTGCAACCCCTTTTGGATTGTTTAATTTTTCAAAAATTTCCAATGCATAATACGCCTGTTCCGTGGCTTTGCCATATTCAGTTTGAAGGGCATAGATTTCCTTAAGATTGAGATACGTGTTGGCAAGTTGTAGTTCCTTTTTTAAAGTGCTGTAGAGGTCTTTTGCTTTAAGGGTATAAATTAAGGAAGAATCTAATTTTGAGTATTCTTTGTGATAGTGAGCTAGATATAAATAAGACTTTGCAAGAGAAGAGGAATCACCCAATTTTCTGGCTATTTTTATGGCATTATGCGAATGAACACCCAAAGAAGTGGAATCCTTATATGATTGTAAATTGGTTTCCAGCCAACCAAAAAGTGTATCAAGCTCTTTTGATTTTTCAGTTTGAGTAAAGCCAGATAGAATGCCCAGAAAATAAATAACCAGTACTAGAAATTTTTTCATATTTCCATTTAATAAAATTAAAAATGATCTGGGGAGGTATAAATGTATGAAAAAAGGTTATACTACACACAATTAATAAAAAAAGTAGGATTTAGAAAACAATAACTATAATAGGTCTGGAATTTTGAAGTTCCATTTGAAAAAGCTATTTATGCTTGTTGATTTCATCTAGCAATTTTCGGTTTAGCAGTTGTTCACGCTCTATGGCTCTTTGTCGGTGTGTTTCAAATTCCTCTTCGGTTTCTAATAGTTTTGATTTTAATGCAGAGGTAACTTTGTTGTTGTTTATAAAACGAGAGATAAACAAGCCTAAAAATATAGCAAGAAGTAGTATAATGGACCAAACTAGTGTGTTATAAACTCCTTTTGTAAGCAAAATACCTAGAAAAGAAATACCATTTTCTTTTTCTATGGCTTCTTTTAGTTTAAGGTTGGTTTCTTTTAAATTTGTTTGGAGAATATTTGTTTCAATTTTTTGCGACTCTATTTCCGATTGCATTTGGGCAAGGGCATTTTGATACACCAAAATACTATCTATAACACTTCTTTTAAGAGTTTCTAAATTGTTTTTTTTTACAACCTTGAATTCTTGATAACTATTGGAACTAGTTATTACGTGATCAAATTGCTCAGGTAATGTCTTATTTTCTTGTGCAATAGTAGTAAATGAAAAAAACAACAAGGCTAGGGTTGTGCTATATTTAAAAGTATGCATCTGTTTTGTTTTGGTTAAGCTATTCTATACAACAATTTAAAGAAGATTAAATTGTGTATTTCCATAAAAAAAACATGCTTTTTTACCCTGCAATTTTTTCTTTATTATAATGAAATTGTAGTGCACCTGAAGGACACTTTTTTACCTGTGCAACTATTTTTTTAGTTGCTGCACCATCAAGATCAATCCAAGGTATTACTGTAGTTCTAAATACTTCTGATAGCCCTTTGGCGCATATTTCAGCGAGAATACAAATTTTTGGGTCGTAGGTAACAGTGATTTCACCATTACTGAATTCGTTGTCGTAGGTTTCCATAGCGGTTCATAATTTGGGGTTATGACTCAGTTTATGCATTGGTATCCACAAATAAATAAAAAATGTTAATAACATCGATAAAAATACATATATTTTCGATAAAATACATATTTTAAAGAAAAATCCTACAAATAAAATTAACTAATTGCGTCTTTATATGTTTTTAAAGCGCGTTCTCTTGCATCCTTATGATTCACTATTTCTTTTGGATATAAAGGGGTTTCAAATTCCTTTACCCATCTTTTAATATAGGTCTTGTTTTTATCAAACTTTTCAATTTGTGTTGTGGGATTAAAAATCCTGAAATATGGTGCTGCATCTACGCCACAACCGGCAATCCATTGCCAATTTCCTATATTGGATGCCATTTCATAATCTAATAATTTTTCAGCAAAATAGGCTTCTCCCCAACGCCAGTCAATCAATAGGTGTTTGCATAAAAAGCTTCCAACCAGCATTCGCACTCTATTGTGCATCCAGCCGGTTTCATTAAGTTGACGCATTCCGGCATCCACTAAAGGATATCCGGTTGTGCCGGTTTTCCACTTTTCAAAATCTGCTTCGTTGTTACGCCAAACAATATGATCGTATTTTTTTTTAAAGGAAAGTGTTTGTGTTTCGGGAAAATGATACAGAATTTGCATAAAAAACTCTCGCCAAATCAATTCGTTTAAAAAGGTTTCGTTTTTTTCTGCTAAAACATTTTCAACTACTTGCCGAATTCCTATTGTACCAAATCGAAGATGTGTACCTAAATAAGAGGTTCCTTTTATTGCAGGAAGATTTCTTGTGTTTTCATATTCATGAATTAACTGTTTACTCAAATTGTACTCTGGAACATCTATTTTTGAAAGCGTGAACCCAATATCTTCAAGGGTTACATTTGGTAGTGCTATTTTGGTGAGGCAATTATTTAAATATGGTTTGCAACTATAAATTCTTAATGTTTGTTTTTTAAATTGTTCTTTCCATTTTTTCATATATGGCGTAAACACTAAATAGGGCGTTCCATCTTCTTTAATTATTTCGTCTTTTTCAAAAATAACTTGATCTTTAAAGGTGTAAAACGATATTTTTTTGTGAGAAAGAAAGTTTTCAATATTTTTGTCTCGCACCAAGGCATAGGGCTCATAATCGCGATTGGTTATTACATTTTGCACGTCAAATTTATGAACTATTTTTTCAAACACATCCAATGGATTTCCATAATACATTGCAATACTGCTTTTGCAAGTGTCCTTTAGATGGTTGCTCAATGCTTGCAGTTTTATGTAAATAAAGCTAACGCGAGCATCATCTTTTGGTAAGGTTTCTAATATTTCAGGATCGAAAATAAATAAGGGCAATACCGGAAATTTTCCTTGCAAAGCCTTACAAAAACCCAAGTTGTCTTCCAATCGTAAATCCCTGCGAAACCAAAAAATGTTTACTTTTTCTTTATACATTATTTATTTGTAAAAGTTTTATTAAACTTTTAGTGACGACATTCCTCCATCCACTCCAAAAACTTGACCCGTAATCCAAGAAGCTTTTTCACTTAGTAAAAAACAAGCCATATTAGCAATGTCTTTAGCTTCACCTATACGTTTTAATGGATGGCGTTCTGCTGCATTTACTATTTTCTTTTCGTCATTTAAAAAGCGTTCTGCTAAAGGTGTATTTGTTAGAGAAGGAGCTATTACATTGCATCTAATTTTTGGAGAATATTCTGCAGCAAATGCTTTTGCAAAACCTTCAATGGCTCCTTTTGAGGCGCTTACACTAGTGTGAAAAGGCATTCCAATTTTTACAGCTACTGAACTGAACAATACAATACTTGCATGTTCTGATTTTAGTAGATAAGGTAATACTCTTTTTAACGATTTTACCATTGCCATAAAGTTAAGCTGAAAATCTTCTTCAAAGGTTTCGTTTTTTAAATTTTTAAACGGGCGAAGGTTTATGCTCCCCGGGCAAAAAACAAAACCATCTACTATCTCAGGCAAATCCTTTAATGGAATATCGTCATTGGTTGCATCAAAATAGAAGTGTTTGATGTTGTTTGAATCGAATTTGGTTGAGGTTCGAGAGGCAATAGTTACATTATTTTTTTTTGCTAAAGATTTTGCAATGGCTTTTCCTATGCCGTAGGAACCGCCAATTATTAGTATATTTTTACGCATATATTTAGAATTTGTATTCTCCAAAGAGCTCTGTTAGTTTATTTTTACGATATTCAAAAATTTCATCTAATTTTGGTTTTACCAATAATGGATGTACTATTTTACCAATAATTCCCATCGGTACTTTATAATCAACAATATCTTCCATTTCTACACCGCCAGAAATTTCTTTTAAAAAATGTTTATGATGCCAAAGAGCATATGGACCAAAACGTTGTTCATCTACAAAATACATTTTATCTTTAATATGTGTTATTTCGGTCACCCATTTGGTTTTTATACCTAATACTGGTGTTACCATATATTGAATAATTTGCCCGGCATACATCGGTCTGTCTGCTCCGGATACAATATGAAAACCCATATAAGTTGGTGTTATTACTTTTAAATTATATGGATTTGATAAAAAATCCCAAGCTTCGATTAGTGAAATGGGTAAGTTTTGTTTGGAATGTAATGTGTACATAATTTTCTATAAAAATAACTAACAAATTTAATACAAATAATGTTTAATAAATATAAAAATAAGTTAAACAATAAAATTAATATAACATGGTATTTAAGGTTTTGTTAACATAAAGGGTTCCTTTTAATTTCTATATTAGGTGCTTGTTTCAATTAAATAAAATCAAAACACAATGAAAAAAATCACTATTCTTTTTACATTCCTATGTCTTTCTTTGTTTTCGTATGCACAAGTGGCCTCACCGGCTCCTAGTCCATTTTCAAAAATAGAACAAAAAGTGGGGCTGACCGATGTTACTATTGAATATTCTCGGCCGAGTATGAAAGGCAGAACCATTTTTGGCAATCTTGTTCCTTATGGAAAGATTTGGCGAACCGGAGCTAATGCCCGAACTAAAATCACCTTCAGTAACGATGTAACTATTGGTGGTAAAGAGCTTAATAAAGGATCCTATGCCTTGTTTACTATCCCAAATGAAAAACTATGGGAGATCATTTTATATACAGAATACCAAGCCAATGGAGCGCCAAATGAGTTAGATGACAGTAAAGTTGCTGCTCGTTTTAACGCAACTCCAATTACCACGACGATGGCTAAAGAAAGTTTTACTATGGAAATTGGTAATCTTTCTAATAGTGGAGCAAGTTTGTTTTTGTTTTGGGACAAAGTAATGGTGCCCATCAATTTTACCGTTCCCACAGATAAAGAAGTGATGGCAAGTATTGAAAAAGCACTTTCCGGACCCTCTTCCAGCGATTATTATACTGCTGCGGTTTATTATTTAGACGAAGGAAAGGACATTGCAAAAGCCAAAGAATGGATAGACAAAGCACTAGCAGGAAATGATGCTCCTCCTTTTTGGCAATTGCGTCAAAAATCTTTAATTTACGCTAAAGCAGGAGATAAAAAAGGCGCAATTGATGCCGCTAAAAAATCGCTTGCAGCTGCTGAACAAGCTGGAAATGAGGATTATGTAAAAATGAATAAAGACTCCCTAAAAGAATGGGGGGCAAATTAGAAGAAGCAAACATTAAAAATCCTGCCAATTGGTAGGATTTTTTTTTAGTAATAAACAATTATTGTTCAAAAAGTTTATGATAAACTTTGAAACCTAATTTAATTTAAGGGTTCCATTTTTTTAATTTCCTATCTTTACCAACACATTACTTTTTCCATTTTTTATAAAAATATATGCATACTACCTTTCATATTACTGTAAATAACACATTTAAATTTGTCGTAGCAGAAGCCAAATTACTGGCAATTGATTTGCAACAAAAATCAGAGAACACATGGCATATATTGCATCAAAATAAATCGCTAGATGTTGAAGTTGTTACTTCAGATTTAATAAATAAAAGGTATACTATAAAAGTAAATTCCTCCTTGTATGAGGTGAAAATAGAAACGGCATTGGACGTTCTTATTACGGAAATGGGTCTTTCCTTGTTAGAAACTACAGCCATCAACGACATAAAAGCTCCTATGCCGGGACTAATTTTGGATGTTTTAGTAAAAGCCGGTGATGAAGTAAAAGAAGGCGATTATTTATTGGTGCTCGAAGCCATGAAAATGGAAAATACCATAACCGCTCCGAGAAATGGTATTGTAAAAACGGTTTCTGTAGAAAAAGGAAAAACAGTAAATAAAGACCAATTATTATTGGAAATGGAATGATTTTGTCTTTTTTTACAAAAATAGAAGGATTAAAATAACAAAGAATTAGCGAAATCATAATTCATTATTCTCAAAATAAAATCTTTTAAAGGATTTGCATATAGATGAAACATATAAAAAAAATATTAGTAGCAAATCGAGGCGAAATTGCATTACGTATTATGAAAACGGTACGAAAAATGGGCATAAAAACGGTAGCCGTTTATTCTACAGCAGACAGAAATGCACCACATGTGCAATTTGCCGATGAAGCCATTTGCATTGGTGAAGCACCATCAAACAAATCCTATTTATTAGGAGATAAAATTATTGAAGTAGCCAAACAATTAGGGGTGGATGGCATTCATCCTGGATATGGTTTTCTCAGTGAAAATGCCAATTTTGCAGAAGCCATTGAAAAAAATGGAATCATTTGGATTGGACCGGACTCAAATGCAATTCGCATTATGGGAAGTAAACTTGCAGCAAAAGAGGCCGTAAAAGCATACGGAATACCTATGGTTCCTGGAATAGACGATGCCATAACCGATATAGAAAAAGCCAAACAAATAGCTAAAGAAATCGGCTTCCCTATACTGATAAAAGCTTCTGCCGGAGGTGGAGGAAAAGGAATGCGGGTTGTAGAACAAGAAAAAGATCTGGAAGAGCAAATGATGCGCGCCATAAGCGAAGCGGAATCTGCTTTTGGCGATGGTTCTGTTTTTATTGAAAAATATATTTCTTCGCCACGGCACATTGAAATACAAATTTTAGCAGATAAACTCGGTAATACTGTTCATCTTTTTGAACGTGAATGCAGCATTCAACGACGCCACCAAAAAGTGATTGAGGAAGCACCTTCTGTTGTTTTGACACAAGAAATACGTCAAAAAATGGGCGAAGCTGCCATAATAGTTGCAAAAGCTTGCCATTATGTTGGTGTTGGAACGGTTGAATTTCTTTTAGACGAAAATAAAAATTTTTATTTCCTCGAGATGAATACCCGTTTGCAAGTAGAGCATCCTGTTACCGAATTAATAACAGGATTGGATTTGGTAGAACAACAAATAAAAGTGGCTCAAGGAGAAACATTACACTTTTTGCAAAAAGATATAAAAATCAAAGGACATGCTTTAGAATTGCGTATTTATGCAGAAGATCCATTAGATAACTTTATGCCAAGCGTTGGCGTTTTAAATCGTTATAGATTACCAAAAGGTGAGGGAATTAGAATAGACAATGGCTTTGAAGAAGGCATGGAAGTGCCCATTTATTATGACCCTATGCTTGCAAAATTAATTACTTACGGCAAGAATAGAGAAGAAGCCATCCAAATAATGCTTAATGCTATTGATGCTTATGAAGTGCAAGGTGTAATAACTACGCTACCTTTTGGAAAATTTGTATTTGAGCACGATGCTTTTAGAAGTGGAAATTTTAATACCCATTTTGTAAAAAATTATTACTCCTCTGAAAAATTACATAGCATCATGGAGGATGATGCCAGACTTGCAGCCTTAGTTGCATTGAAAATGTATTTAAAAGATAGAGAATTATTAAGATTACCAAATTAAAAAGGTGTTGGTATATGGAGTTAAAATTACTTGATAAACTTTTCACCTCTTTTGCTTAATAGAACAAAAAAAGATGTAGGTAGATCTTTTTTTAATGAATTTAAAAATTTGTAATAAGATATCCATTTACAAGGACAATAGGAATGAGCAATAATAGAAAAAAACTAGAAGAAAAAATAAACCTAGCTCACTTAGGCGGGGGTAAAAAACGAATTGACAAACAACACGAAAAGAAAAAACTTACTGCTAGAGAACGCGTGGAGTATCTATTAGATGAAGGTTCCTTTGAAGAAATAGGAATTTTGGTTACCCATCGAACCACCGATTTTAGTATGCAAAAAGAAATTTATTATGGTGATGGAGTAGTTACCGGTTATGGAACGATTAACACTAGGCTGGTGTATATTTTTGCACAGGATTTTACTGTTTTTGGTGGTGCATTATCAGAAACTCATGCAGAAAAAATTTGTAAAGTGATGGATCTTGCGATGAAAGTAAGAGCACCCATAATAGGCTTAAACGATTCTGGAGGTGCCCGAATACAGGAAGGTGTTCGCTCACTAGGTGGTTATGCCGACATTTTTTATAGAAATGTGCAAGCATCAGGAGTAATACCACAATTATCCGCTATTATGGGGCCTTGTGCCGGTGGCGCGGTATATTCCCCAGCGATGACCGATTTTACTTTAATGGTACAAGATACCAGTTATATGTTTGTAACAGGACCAAATGTGGTAAAAACAGTAACCAATGAAAATGTGACCTCCGAAGAATTAGGTGGAGCCAGTGCGCATGCCACCAAGTCAGGCGTTACACATATTACTTCAAAAAGTGATATTGCTTGTTTAGAAGATGTTAAGAAATTATTAGGGTATTTGCCACAAAATAATAAGGAAACCACTAAAAAATTAGCTTATTCTTTAGATGATGAATACAGAGATATATTAGAAACAATAGTACCAAATAGTTCAAATAAACCCTACGATATGCATGAGGTGATAAAAGGTATTATAGATAGTGATACCTTTTTTGAAATTCACAAAGACTATGCAGAAAACATTTTGGTAGGTTTTGCTCGTTTAGGAGGAAGAAGTATTGGTATTGTAGCCAATCAACCGATGCGTCTTGCCGGAGTTTTAGATGTAGATGCTTCTAAAAAAGCAGCACGTTTTACTCGTTTCTGCGACTGTTTTAATATTCCTTTATTGGTGTTAGTGGATGTACCTGGTTTCCTTCCGGGAACGCATCAAGAGTGGAATGGTATAATTCTTCACGGCGCAAAATTACTTTACGCCCTAAGTGAAGCCACTGTACCAAGAGTAACCGTTATAACCAGAAAAGCCTATGGTGGTGCTTATGATGTGATGAATTCTAAACACATTGGTGCCGATATAAACTTTGCATGGCCAACTGCTGAAATTGCCGTAATGGGAGCAAAGGGAGCCAGCGAAATCATTTTTCGAAAAGAAATACAAGAAGCTGAAAATCCAGCAAGGAAACTTTCAGAAAAGGAAGCGGAATATGCCGAAAAATTTGCCACACCATTTGAAGCAGCCCAACGCGGTTTTATTGACGAAGTCATTATGCCAAGGGAAACTAGGAGAAAGTTATTGAAAGCTTTTAGTATGCTGGAAAACAAAAAAGTTGTAAAAGCAGATAGAAAGCACGGGAATATTCCACTATAATAAGGGGTTTAATTTTATTAGGTTACATGAAATTCCGCAAATTAAAAGCAAATTCTGTTTCTCGAAATTTAAAAAGACCGTAAAGGAAGAAAAATTTTTGAAAACCCAAAAATTATAAACGGCAATTTTACAAATAAACCTAACTTAGTCGATTCCAAAATGCAAGTCTTAATATGCTACTGAGCACCTATACCAAGGAGTTTCGATATAATTTTAAAATAGCCTATCCTGTAATGTTGGGACAATTGGGTCATGTTATGGTTGGTCTAGTCGATAACATAATGGTAGGACAACTCGGTGCAGCACAATTGGCAGCTATTTCATTAGGAAATAGTTTAGTGTTTATTGCATTATCTATAGGTATAGGATTTTCATTTGCTATAACACCCTTAATTGCTGAGGCTGATGGTGAAAATAATATAGAAACTGGACGCAGTTTCTTTCATCATGGCATGATTTTATGTGGCATTAATGGTGTTTTATTGTTTCTGTTACTTTTATTTATAAAACCCATTTTGTACCAGCTAAACCAACCCCCGGAAGTGGTAGAATTGGCAATTCCATATCTTGAAATTGTAGCATTTTCAATGATTCCTTTAATGCTTTTTCAAGGGTTTAAACAATTTGCCGACGGACTTTCGCAAACAAAATATGCTATGTACGCTACCATTTTGGCTAATGTGGTAAACGTTGTTTTTAATTATTTTTTAATTTATGGAATATGGATTTTCCCACGCTTAGAGCTTGAAGGAGCTGCTATTGGCACACTAATTTCGAGATTTTTTATGTTGTGGTTTCTTTATGTTATTTTAAAAAATAAAAAGAAATTTAAAAGCTATTTTGTTTGGTCAAAAAAAGAGCATTTGAACAAAGCCATTTTCAAACGACTGTTTGCGCTAGGTTTTCCAACAGCTTTGCAAATGTTTTTTGAGGTAGCTATTTTCACAGCATCAATTTTCTTAGCCGGAATGTTAGGAACAAATGCACAAGCTGCAAACCAAATTGCTCTGAATTTAGCATCGATGACTTTTATGATTGCAGTAGGATTTAGCGTTACAGCAACCATTAGAGTTGGCAATCAAAAAGGGAAGAAAAACTTTACAGAATTGCGGCGTATTGCCTATTCTATATTTTTAATGGTGTTACTTATTCAAGCTCTCTTTGCTTTAGGATTTATTGGATTAAAGGATATTTTACCCACAATGTATATTGATAATCTTGAAGTGATAGGTCTAGCAGCAGGATTATTAGTAGTTGCCGCCGTTTTTCAATTAAGTGATGGCTTGCAAGTTGTGTTATTGGGCGGGCTTCGAGGTTTGCAAGACGTAAAAATACCTACTTGGATTTGCTTTATTGCGTATTGGTTAGTTGGTTTTCCGGTGTGTTATTACCTCGGAAAAGAAGAGACATTTGGGGTAACCGGTATATGGATTGGGTTGTTTGCAGGGTTGACATCTTCTGCATTTATGTTGTATATTCGTTTTAACTATTTAACTAAAAAATTAATTCGCATCAATAGGCTTGCGCAAACACAATAACTATGGAATTTCCAAAATTTATATTAGGTGATAACACAGACTTTCCCAACGCTATTTTTGTTGTTCATACAGAGTATCCAAGATTTATAATCAATCTTGAAAACGATGAAGTGGAGTGGTTAGAAGATTTTGAAGACGAAGATCAAAAAGATTTAGAAGCTGAAATGGAAAACCTAATTCAACAAGCAACCGATTTTTATGATAGAGAAATTTCCAGATACGAAGCATAATGGTAGAAAGTCTATTACATAATGACGAACAACTATTTGTTTTTCTTAATAGTTTAGGTAACCCTACTTGGGATGGCATGTGGTTGTTTATTACCTCTAAATTTTCCTTCATACCTCTTTATGCGGTTTTGTTGTATTTAATTTTTAAACAATTTGGTTGGAAAAATACACTAATTATCATGCTTATTGTCGCAGCTATGATAACAGCAACAGACCAGTTAGCAAATCTTTTTAAACATGTCTTTCAAAGACCCAGACCTTGCCAAGAAGAGCATTTAAAAGAAATCATTCGCTTTATAGCTCCTCGATGTGGGCGCTATGGGTATTTTTCTGCTCATGCTGCCAGCGCAATGTCTTTAGCTGTTTTTGTTGGTCTTTTATTACAAAACAAATATAAATACCTACCATATTTTATGTTATTTTGGGCAGCAATTGTAGGCTATAGCCGAATTTATGTAGGCGTACATTACCCATTAGATGTGGTAACAGGGTTTGCTTTTGGAGGAATATTGGGGTTTTTGTTTTATAAAATTTTGCAGAAAGTGAAACCCAATAATTTCTTATAACCTTTCCACCCAATACATATTTCGGTGCAAACGATCTTTGTGTGAGCGACTTTCGAGACCTACAGGATTCATATCAAAACTATCTATTTTTTGAATATGAAAATCGGCAAACACCTTTTTAAATTTATTTTCTTCTGTAGAATTTGTAAGAATATAAAATCCATTTTCTTTTGGTATTTTATAATTTTCACCATCAAATAGCACTTCTATTGGTTCGCCATATTCCCATATTAATTCTGGCGTAAATGCTTCAAATTCATATAGTTTAGCGTTATTTTTTTCTAAATAGGGCTTCGCATTTACGATACTCTTGTAATCCGGATTATGAGTAACTCCCTTTGCTAAAGGAAGTCCAAAACTAAGAACACTAAAAATAAAAGCAATGGTTAAATAAAAAACGGTTGCTATTTCTTTTTTACGAAGAAATAACGCAATGCTGATACCTATTGCTAAAAGAAAAATAGAAGTAAGCAAGTACCAAATCAGAAAGTGATGAATAGTTTCACCAAAATAGAAATAAGCAGCAATTGGAAAAGCACAACCTATAAGAGCTATTAACCCAAATTGAAAATAAACAATGAAGGTTTCTTTTTTAAAGGTCATTGTTTTAAAACTTCTAAAAAGATACTCCACATAAAATGCGGTATTCATTGCCATAGGTATCAATACAGGCATTAAATATCTTGCTTTTTTCTCCGGAATAATGGAAAGTAATAGTACAGAAATTACAGTCCAGAGTAAGGTAAAAGTATATGCTTTTTTGTTTAAAACCTTGTTTTTGAGATACGGATAAAGCAATGCAACAAACGCAGGAATTGTCCATAGACCACTTTGAACCACAAAACTCCAATAATAATAAATAGGACGGGTATTATAATTTAGCCATCTGCCGGTTTCTTTTGTGGTTATTTCAGAAACAGCGTGGTAGTCAAAAAGATACACATATACATTCCACCAGATAGAGCTTATTATTGCTACTAAAGTAAATACAGTCAACGGACGCCAGAGGGTTTGCATTTTTTGAAACCGGAAAGTAAATCCGTAGGCAAGTAAAAATGGTAAAAATAGAACATATAAGGAAACGGGACCCTTACTTAAAAAAGAACATCCAAAGAAGATTCCGGCTAGAAGTGCGTTTCGGTAAGCATTAGATTGATTGGTAAAAACCAAGAACAAAAAATAAATACTAACCAGCATAAATGCGTGGGTAAAAATATCCCATTGCCCGTCTCTACCGGACATTATGATATAAAATGAAGTGGCAGAAACAAGTGCCGCTATAAAAGCAAAGACTTTTTGCGACGTTAGTTTTAAACAAAAAAAGTAGGTCATAAAAACCACAAGAGTTCCCATAAGTGCTGCAGGAAGTCGCAATGCAAAAAGGCTTTTTACGCCAAAACTAAGCATAGAAATAGCTGTCATCCAAGTGGGTAGAGGAGGTTTTTCATATCTGGGTAGCCCATTTATAGAAGTGAAAATCCAATTGCCATCTACAATCATTTCACGTGCAGTGATAAAATTTCTTGCTTCCATAATATTAACTGGAAGCACATCCAGATGGACAAAGAAAATGCCTATACAGGTTAAAAAAAGTAGGAAAATGTAATTATTTTGTGATTTCATTTCTATGTAAAAATATGTTTCGAATATATACTACGGCTCCAAATAAATGACCGGCTAAAAGCACCGGGTCTTTTCGGATAATGGCATAACTTAAAATTAACGAAGATCCAATAAGACTGATTACCCAAAACCCTAAAGGGAGGGTGGATTCTTTTTTCCGCTCACTATAAATCCATTGATAGACAAAACGAAGCGTAAACACTAATTGGGCGATAGCCCCTAATAGTAGTAACCACAGCGGAATAGCATCATTATTAAACAATTTATGCAAATCGTATTCATTATTGTTAAACGAATAAATAACGATTAAAACAGGAAAAATAAATAAAAATATTCTAAAAAACCGATGCAGTTTTTGCCATTGTCCCTGTAATTGCAGGTTTCTGATGTAGATAAAATAGGTGAGGGTTTGACCAAACATAATGGCAAAGTCTTCCCGAAAATAGCCATAAACGAAGAGTAAAAAGGATGCCAGCAGACTGAGTTTCCAAAATAATACAGGAGTAACCGATTTTTTATTTTTTTCAGAAAGTATCCATTGAAAGAGTAACCTTGCGGAAAACAAAATTTGTGCAGTAAAACCAATAGTATAAATTATCCAGTCGCTCATTCTTTTTTAGCTACTTGGTAGTTGATGTATTTTTTTTTCATCCACAAATATGCAAAACAGTCCACTAAAGGGCCAAAAAGCCGATTCCAAAGTCCAAATTTAGCCTGACCTGCCATTCTTGGAAAATGTTGTACGGGTATTTGAATGATTTTTCCATGTTGTAAAAGTATCATTGCCGGAAGAAAGCGGTGCAATCCTTTAAACATTGGGATGCGTTTGGCATATTCAGTTTTAATAACTTTTAGTGGACATCCGGTATCGTCCATTCCGTCGTTAGTGAATGCTCGACGAATGCCATTCGCTATTTTTGAGGACATATTTTTCACAAATGAATCTTTCCGGTTAGACCGAACTCCTGTAACTAAATCATAATCTTCAATATGCTCTAAAAGCAAATTAAAATCTTGAGGAGAAGTTTGTAAATCGGCATCTATATAGCCAACAAGAGGTGTGTTTACGTGATCAAATCCTGCTTTTATTGCGGTACTCAATCCACAATTTTTAGTAAATTGAAGGAAAGAAAAGGCTTCATTATTTTTGCAAATTTTTTCTAAAAGTTCTTGACTTTTATCTTTTGAGCCATCATTTACAAACAACACAGCGGTTTTTTTGCTGGCTACTTTTAAATAATCTCCTAATTCTTTCTCCAGTCTGGAGATGTTATCTTCTTCATTGTATAAAGGAACAATGATGGTAAAATCATACTTCATGAATGTTTTTTAGCTAAGTACAAATGTATTTATTTTACAAAGAAAAAAACATAAAGAACCAATAATTAAAAAAACATAGTAATTTTGAAGAGAATAACTTATAGCGTTAAAATAATTAAATGAAATTTCTAATCACAGGAGCAGCAGGTTTTATAGGTTCACATACTGCACAACGCATCAAATTATTAGGTCATGAAGTAATTGGGGTGGATAATTTTTCGACTTATTATGATTTAGATTTAAAAAAGCGAAATTCAGAATCTCTAAAAAAGGATTCAATTCCAATAATAACTTGCGATCTTAGGCATAAGGAGCAAATAGAGCAGTTGTTGCCCAATGACTTTGATTACATCATTCATTTTGCTGCGCATCCCGGAATTTCAAACACCTCTTCTTTTGAAGATTATTTTTCAAACAACATAATAGCCACAAAAAACCTTTTAGACTTTGCCGAAATTTGCACAAAGAAACCCTATATTATAAACATAGCCACGTCTTCCATATACGGTAGTGAAGCAACCTTAACAGAAAGAGAAGCACCAAAACCTACCTCTTTTTATGGTGTTACTAAATTGGCTGCAGAGCAATTGGTATTAGCCAAAGTGCGTTTGGGCGAATTAAAAGGGTGTTCCTTTAGGTTGTATTCTGTTTATGGACCCAGAGAGCGTCCAGATAAACTCTACACGCGCCTTATTGCATGTGGACTAAAAAACATACCTTTTACACTTTATGAGGGAAGTTTAGTGCATTTAAGAAGTTTTACTTATGTGGGAGATATTGTAGATGGCATTGTAAGTGTTTTAGGGAAAGAGAGTTTATGTAATGGCGAAGTCATAAATTTAGGGACAGAGGAAGAACATTCCACACAAGAAGGTATAAAAGTTGTTGAAAAATTATTAGGAAAATCAATTCAAATTAAAATTGTAGCTAAACGAAAAGGCGATCAACTCCGAACAAAAGCCAATATTGAAAAAGCACAAAAATTATTGAATTATAAACCAAATACATCTTTAGAAGAAGGAATAAAACAACAAATTATGTGGTATAAAAAGGCCTTTTTATAATTGGTTACTTTTTGATTTGAAACAGCTTTTTTGCCGCCGCAAAAGGTGTGGTTTCATTGTTTTCAATTGCTTTTAATTGTTTTTTTAATGCTTCCTTTATTTTTGGATGGTTGTAAAAATCAGATTTTAGTTGTTCGTCAATGGTTTGTAATAGCCAAAATTTATTTTGTGCTTTGCGTTCCATTTCAAAAAAATTATTGGTTTTGGTTAGAGCCAAATACTCTTCTATAATTTGCCAAACCACGCCAATACCCTCCTTTTTTAAAGCACTGCAAACAGCAGTCTTAGGTGTCCAACCGCTTTCTTTAGCCGGAAACAAATGTAATGCTCTATTAAATTCTACTTTGGCTTGGTTGGCTGCTTTTACATTTTCGCCATCGGCTTTATTAATAACAATAGCATCAGCCATTTCCATAATACCCCTTTTAATACCTTGTAGTTCATCGCCGGCTCCTGCTAGTTTTAGCAATAGGAAAAAATCGGTCATAGAATGTACTGCGGTCTCACTTTGTCCTACACCAACGGTTTCTATAAGAACGGTGTCAAAACCGGCGGCTTCACAAAGGATAATGGATTCTCTGGTTTTTCTAGCAACTCCGCCTAAGGAAGTGCCGGAAGCGGAAGGGCGAATAAACACATTTTCTTCTTTTACAAGCTCTTCCATTCTGGTTTTGTCGCCTAAAATACTGCCGCAGCTTATAGTGCTGCTTGGATCCACAGCGAGTACTGCCACTTTTTTACCCTTAGCAACAAGCAAATTTCCAAAACTTTCAATAAAAGTGCTTTTTCCCACGCCAGGAACTCCAGTTATACCAATACGAATAGAATTATTTGCATAAGGTAAACAAGCAGTAATGATTTTTTGTGCTTGTAAACGATGTTTTTGTGTGGTGCTTTCTACCAAGGTTATGGCGCGGCTAAGGGCAGTTTTATCACCAGAAAGTAAGGCTTTTACCAACCTATCATTGCTCTGAATTTTTTTTCGTTGGACTTTTATAAACTCAGCCGATTTAGAATTTACATGCTGCAAATGGGCAACACCTTCTTTTTCTTGAAGTGCGGAAGTGGTATTTTTTTTAGTGCCCATATTGGTGATTTATGACAAATTTAGGAATATGATTTTTGAATTGCGATGTTTAATGCCTTATATTTATGGTTAAATATAATTATAAATTCATTTAAAACTAAACTCTTTATTTATGAAAAATTTATATACGGCTTCGGTTACGGCTTCAGGAGCACGAGGGGGTCATATTAACTCAGATGATGGAAAAATTGATTTAAAATTATCGGTACCAAAGAGCATGGGAGGCGATGGAGGTAGTGGTACAAATCCGGAACAGCTTTTTGGTGGTGCATATTCTGCTTGTTTTGGAAGTGCACTGCAAGTAGTTGCCAAAGAACACAAGGTCGATTTAGGCGATTATACCGTTACTGCGGTAATAAGCCTTGGTAAAACCGAAGATGGTGATTTGCAACTATCGGCAATCTTAGATTGTTATTTACCGGGTGTTGACATCAAAACCGGGGAAGAATTTATTAATGCTGCTCATGAAATTTGTCCCTTTTCAAGAGCAACTCGTGATAATATTGATGTAACATTAAATTTGTTGTTAGATGAATAAATGTTGCCATTGCAACTTAATTTTAACAAAAGCACCTATTTTATAGGTGTTTTTTGTGTTTGTATTTTCTGATTTTGAAAAAAGGATTGGATAAGGCAATTAAAAATATTAATAAATGATAATCAATTTTTAGGATTTAATTTCAGCCGAGAAAGAGAGATTATTTTCAATGTTCACAGAAGGAAATCCTGAACAAACATAGAAAACCCAAACAAGCTATAGCTTGCTTGTTTTTTAATGTTGCCCCAAAAGATACAAGTTCCTTTTACTTTTTCCCATAAAAAAAAACCACAACTCTCATTGTGACTTTATTTTGCGGAGAAAGAGGGATTAATTATGTTGATCCCAAATAGGGAATCCAATACAACATTCAAATGCTTCAGGCTATCGCCTTTGGAGCATTTTTTATTTTCACCGAATGCTCAAACGTCGTTTGGTTTCTCCGAAAATAAAAAATGCTCCACAACTTTGTTGTGAAGCATTTAAATGTTGCGGAGAAAGAGGGATTAATTATGTTGATCCCAAATGGGGAATCCAATACAACATTCAAATGCTTCAGGCTATCGCCTTTGGAGCATTTTTTATTTTCACCGAATGCTCAAACGTCGTTTGGTTTCTCCGAAAATAAAAAAATGCTCCACAACTTTGTTGTGAAGCATTTAAATGTTGCGGAGAAAGAGGGATTAATTATGTTGATCCCAAATGGGGAATCCAATACAACATTCAAATGCTTCAGGCTATCGCCTTTGGAGCATTTTTTATTTTCACCGAATGCTCAAACGTCGTTTGGTTTCTCCGAAAATAAAAAAATGCTCCACAACTTTGTTGTGAAGCATTTAAATGTTGCGGAGAAAGAGGGATTCGAACCCCCGGAGGTATGACCCTCAACAGTTTTCAAGACTGCCGCATTCGACCGCTCTGCCATTTCTCCAGTGTCTATTGCGATTGCCTTTTCAGCGGGCTTGCCCGCCGAAGCTCCGACAACCCTCGGAGCGTAGGCGGGTGCAAATATAAAACCCTTTTTTAACTTTCTAAAGCTTTTTCAACTTAAATTTTTCATTAAATCTTGTTTGGAAAATTTACCGAGGGATAAAGCATAAAATAAAGATATTTTTACTCAGTTATGCTCAATTCTAACTACCTATTCCTATTTTTGTAATCAGCATGAACACAAACAAACATTATGTCAAAAAATAGTATTAAAGCATTACAATGGCGCTACGCCACTAAAAATTTTGATGTAAGCAAAATTATTTCAGAGGGAAAGATTTCTATACTAAAAGAAGCCTTTAATCTTACGGCTTCCTCTTACGGGTTACAACCGGTAAAGCTGCTTGTGGTAAGTAATGCCAAAATAAAAAAGGAATTACCACCGATGACCATGAATCAAAATCAGGTTAAGGATGCTTCTCATGTGCTTATTTTTTGCATAGAGGAGACTATTTCTTCTGAGTTTGTTGCAAAATATTTTAATTTGGTTGCCAGCGTGCGTAACACTTCTGAAGAAATACTTGAGCCATTTAAAAATATTCTTATGGAAGATTTTAAGAAAAAGCCTTTAAATGACATTCAAAATTGGGCTACAAACCAAGCTTACCTTGCAATGGGAAATTTACTAACCGTTTGCGCCTTAGAAGAAATTGATTCTTGTCCTATTGAAGGTTTCTCACCTATGGAATATGATATCTATTTTAATTTAAAAGAAAAAGGATTGCGGTCAGTATTGGTTTTAGCTATTGGTTACCGAGCCAAAGACGACTTTTTTGCGGCATTTAAAAAAGTTAGAAAAGGGGTCGAAGAGTGTGTTATTGAGATTAAATAAGTACTAACTAATAACAAAAATATGCCTGGATTTGAAGTATTTGGTAACGAAGAACGTAAAGAAGTAAATGACGTTTTAAATAGCGGTGTATTGATGCGATATGGTTTCGATGGAATGCGAAACGGCCATTGGAAAGCAAAAGAATTTGAAATTAACTTTGCTGCCAGAATGGGAGTGCAGCATTGTCAATTGGTATCAAGCGGAACTTCTGCACTTACTGTTGCTTTAGCCGCTGCCGGAATTGGAGCAGGTGATGAGGTGATTATTCCTACTTTTACTTTTGTAGCTAGTTTTGAATCTATTTTAGCCACTGGAGCAGTGCCTGTTTTAGTTGATATTGATGATACTTTAACCCTTTCACCAAAAGCTGTAGAAAATGCCATAACAAGAAAAACACGTTGCATAATGCCAGTACATATGTGTGGATCTATGGCAAATCTAGCCGCTTTAAAAGCAATTTGTGTCAAACATAATCTTATTTTACTAGAAGATGCTTGTCAGGCCATTGGAGCAAGCTATGCAGGAAAACCTTTAGGGTCTTATGGCGATTTGGGTTGTTTTTCGTTTGATTTTGTTAAAACCATTACTTGTGGTGAGGGTGGTGCTGTAATCACTAATAATAAGAAGTACTTTACTCTTGCAGACCAATATCAAGACCACGGTCACGATCATTTAGGGAGTGATAGGGGAGCAGAGACACATCCTAATTTAGGCTATAATTTTAGAATTTCTGAACTTCATGCCGCAGTTGGTATAGCACAACTTCGAAAGTTAGATGCTATTTTGGAATTACAAAAACGCAACTATTTAATTATACGCAAGGAATTATCTAAACTTGCTGAAATCACTTTCCGACGGGTGCCGGAAACTGGGGTGGAAAATTATTCTTTTGTAAACTTTTTTTTACCAAATGCTCCACTTGCCGAAAAAGCACATAAAGCATTAGCCGAAAACGGAGTTGATGCTTGTTTTTATTGGTTTAAAAATAATTGGCATTACATTAATGGTTGGGAGCATTTCAGAAATTTAAACTCCTTAGGAAGGTTGCCTTCTGAAATCTGTTCGCAAATTAAAAACTATAATGAAATCGATTTTTCAAACAGTGATGCTATTATGGGAAGAACCATTTCTACTTTAGTGAAAATAGGTTGGAGTGAAGAAGACGTAAAAAATAGAGCGATAAAAATGAGAGAGGCTATTGCATCTGTTCTTTAATAGGAAACATATTCAGTGATTTCAAGACCATATCCTATCATTCCTACACGTTTGGTTTGTTGGCTATTCGACATCAATTTTATTTTATGAATGCCAATATTGTGCAGTATTTGGGCACCGATACCAAAATCTTTAGCATCCATTTTTATTTGGGGTGCTTTTGCTATTTTATCTTTAGACTGCAACTGTCGAAGTTCGCTTAAACGGTTTAATATGTTTAAAGACTGGCTTTGTTGGTTGATAAAAACAATGGCACCCTTTCCTTCTTTGTTAAGAAGTTTAAACATATCGTCTAATTTTTTATCTGAATTATTAGTAAGGGTACTTAAAATATCATAATTCACCAAAGTAGAGTTGACACGCACTAAAACGGGTTCTTCCGCATCCCAGTCCCCTTTGCTTAATGCAAGATGAATTTGATCGTTGGTAGTTTGCTTGTAAGCCCTTAAACGAAATTCTCCAAAATTGGTTTGAATGTCAAAATCTTCTTTCTTTTCAATTAAGGAATCATGTTGCATCCTGTATGCCACTAAATCTTCAATAGAAACAATTTTTAAATCAAATTTTTTTGCAATTTTCAATAATTGTGGAAGTCTAGCCATCGTTCCATCTTCATTCATTATTTCTACAATAACTCCTGCAGCAGGCAATCCTGCTAATCGTGCAAAATCGATGGCTGCTTCAGTATGTCCTGTTCTTCTAAGGACGCCACCTTCCTTGGCCCTAAGCGGAAAAATATGTCCCGGCCTACTTAAATTGTGTGGTTTTGTAGTTGTATCGATAAGTGATTTTACGGTTTTTGCTCTATCAGCAGCTGAAATGCCTGTAGTAACACCATTACCCTTTAAATCTACCGAAATAGTAAATGCGGTTTCCATTGGATCTGTATTTGTACCCACCATCATATGCAAATCTAGTTCTTTACAACGGGACTCAGTAAGTGGAGCACAAATCAAGCCTCTGCCATGGGTAGCCATGAAATTTATCATTTCAGGAGTTACATTTTGAGCTGCTGCAAGAAAATCTCCTTCATTTTCTCGGTCTTCATCATCCACCACAATAATAACTTTTCCGTTGCGAATTGCTTCAATTGCTTCAGGAATGGTATTTAGTTTTGTTGCTTCTGTTTTCAATGTAAATACAATTTTTAGGGTAGGTTTAATACGAGTGCAAAGGTATTAAATCTATATTTCAGAATCTTTAATATTAAGGAGTTTCTTGAAGAATTTTAAAAGAGGTTGTATTATACTATCCATATCAAATAAACCTTGATCTGTAGTAGCTCTGTAGGTTAACCAAATACCTAATGGAAGCATAATAAAAGTGGAAAACCAAGAGGCAATAAAGGGAGAAAGTCTTCCATTTTCCGCACTATTTTTTGCAAAAATACCAATGAAATGGTACGTTAAAAACAATGTTATTGCGATTACCATGGGTAAACCCATACCGCCTTTTCGTATAATTGCTCCTAGTGGTGCACCCACAAAAAATAGAATGACACAAGCAAAAGCAAGTACATATTTTTCGTGCAAAGCAATTTCATACTTGGTTAATCGTTTCTTTTTGGCAGCTAAATCTGCTTTTTTTGCTTCAATACTTTGTATGGTGCCCGAAAGTGTAGGTATAGCTAAATCTAATATTTGTAATTGTTCTGTAATGGTATAAGCTTCTAAAACAGAGGTTGCAGGTTTTAACGGAATCGAATCCGCTACGTAATTCGATTCTAGTGTTGTGATTCCGCTACGCATATAAATATCCTCAGGAAATTTAATAACATCATTGGAAAAACCTGTGGCTAGAGAGTCAATTTCATGGATAAGCTCTGTTACCCGATACATTTTTTCATTAGACACATCCTTTTCTTCCTCTAAGTCAATATTATTAAATTCTGATAAGTCAATATTAATGGTGTATTCTTCAAAATAGCTTTTTGCAAATGGTTTTTTTGCTTGTGCTTTTGGGGCTCTTTGTTGAATTTCATCGTAATAATTACCGTCTTTTAAAAGTAAAGAGAGGGTATTTGATCCTTCTTCACTGTATAGTTCTCCTGTATTGGCTTTCATTACTGTTAAGTTGCCCACACGTTGTGGATTTTTTTTATGGATGGTGACATCCTCTAAATATTGACCTCGATCACCGGTTTTTTTTCCCACTTTAATAGTGATATCTCCTACTTCACTAAATTGTCCCTCTGCAATAATTATTGCCGGCTTTAACTGGGCAATGTTTCTTCTTAAATTCAGAGATTTGTATTCAGACCATGGAATAACATCGTTAGAGAAAAAAAAGGCAACACCTCCCAAAAACACTATAAACACAATGAGACTTCGCATAGTGCGTTGTAGAGAAATGCCTGTGGATTTCATCGCTGCAAATTCATAGTTTTCAGCAAAATCACCAAAAACCATAATGGAAGACACTAATATAGTTAGAGGCAATACTAAAGGAATAAGTTTTGGGGAAAAGTAAAGCAAAAATCGAAAAATAATATCTAAATCTAAATCTTTACCTGCGAGTTCTGAAATATAGAGCCAGATGGTTTGTAATACAAAAATGAACATTAATATAACGAAGACACTAACAAAGGTCTTTAAATAAGAAACTAGAATATATCTATCTAATATTTTCAAAAGTGATTAGTCCAGAGTATTAATATAATAGGTTTTATATTTTGATGCATCAAATGTAAATAAAGAAGCAGGAAGTGGTTGATTAGTTTTCATAGAATTTATGGTAATTGTTATTTCTGTGTCATTAGCCTGTCTTTGAATTAATTTATAAATATGTTTGGTTTGAGTATCAATACCCAATAAGATATCTTTTATTTCGGCTTTGCTATCTATAGGTTTTAGTTGAATGTATTGAATTTTTCTTCCTTTTACATCTTGGATAATATCCCATTTGTAAGTGTATCCTTTTTCATAAAAAGTAAGCATTTTTGATGGTGTGATATCACCGTCATCTTCAGCAGAATGTTTTGAAATAGTTACTTCTTCATCTTCGGGTACAATCGTGTATATTTTTTTGCCATCAAAAATTCTCGTAGTTCCCATTAGGTTTAAGGAATATAGGTTTCCTTTTAAAGTAACGTCGCCTCGGGTATCCTGGTTTACATTCTCTTTTTTATTTATCAAGGCATATTTAAAGTCAATAAAAATATTATCGTAACTTTTTACTTTTTCAGAAACCTCATTCAAAAGTTTTTTTGCTTTTGCAGCATCTTGTGCAAAGGTTGTGCATGTGATTGTAAGTGTAAGTAGTATTAAAAATAACTTTTTCATTTTATGTATTTTAAGATTCCGACTGGTTGTTTAATAATTGATTGAGTTGTTCTATACTGGAAATTAAAACTTGTCGTGCTTTACTTCCTTCAAAAGGACCTACAATTCCTGCAGCTTCCATTTGATCGATAATTCTTCCGGCGCGATTATAGCCTAATTTTAATTTTCGTTGTAAAAGTGAAGCCGACCCTTGTTGGGCTATTACGAGAACTTCTGCAGCTTCTCGAAACATCGGGTCTCTTTCGTCTATGTTCATATCAAGATGTGTGCCACCCTCTTCACTGGAATATTCGGGGAGCAAATAAGCATCTGGATAGGCGCGTTGTGAACCAATGTAGTTGGTAAGTTGTTCCACCTCTGGCGTGTCAATAAATGCACATTGCAATCGTGTAAGGTCGTTTCCTTGGGTGAACAACATATCTCCGCGACCTATCAATTGGTCAGCACCTGAACTGTCTAAAATGGTGCGTGAATCTATTTTTGAGGTTACTCTGAACGCTATTCTAGCAGGAAAATTTGCTTTTATAATTCCGGTAATTACATTTACCGATGGTCGTTGGGTTGCTATTATTAAATGTATTCCTATGGCTCGTGCCAGTTGTGCTAATCGTGCAATGGGTGTTTCTACTTCTTTTCCGGCGGTCATTATCAAATCGGCAAATTCATCGACCACTAAAACAATGTAGGGTAAAAATTTGTGCCCGTCATTGGGGTTTAATTTTCGTGCTTTAAACTTGGTATTGTATTCTGCTATGTTTCTTACCATGGCATCCTTTAGCAAATCATAACGGCTGTCCATCTCGATACAGAGGGAGTTAAGGGTATTGATTACTTTGCTATTGTCTGTGATGATGGCATCTGCGCTATCCGGTAGTTTTGCTAAATAATGTCGTTCAATTTTATTGAATAAAGTAAGTTCTACTTTTTTAGGATCCACCAAAACAAATTTTACTTCGGCAGGGTGCTTTTTGTAAAGTAAGGAAGTGAGGATGGCATTTAATCCTACCGATTTTCCTTGACCTGTGGCACCCGCCATTAAAAGATGAGGCATTTTAGCTAAATCGACTACAAAGGTTTCATTTGATATGGTTTTTCCTAGCGCTAAAGGTAATTCCATTTCGGCATTTTGAAATTTTGGCGAAGCAATTACAGAACGCATAGAAACCATTTTTGGGTTTTTGTTTGGTACTTCAATTCCGATAGTTCCTTTTCCCGGAATAGGAGCTATAATACGTATTCCCAAAGCAGAAAGAGATAGTGCGATATCGTCTTCCAGATTTTTTATTTTCGAAATACGAATACCGGCTTCCGGAATGATTTCATAAAGCGTGACGGTAGGGCCAACGGTTGCTTTTATTTGATCAATTTCTATTTTATAATTTCTTAATGTTTCAACGATGGTATTTTTATTGCCTTCAAGCTCTTCTTGGTCTATGGTAATGCCACCGCCGGTATTGTATTCTTTTAATAGGTCTAGTGTAGGAAATTTATAATTACTTAGTTCTAATTTTGGGTCGAACTCACCAAAATCTTTTACCAATCGGTTGCTTAAAACGTCTACTTCTTCTTCATCGGCTATTTGTTCTACTTCCAAAGAAACATCAGATTCATTTTCCGATTTTATAATAATAGGTTCACGTTTTTCTTCATTAATTTCAAGGGTAGTAGGGGTGGATTGCTTTTCATTGTAGGTTGTTTTATCTTTAATTAATGGTTCTGCTACTATTTGTTCTTTATTAGAATCTGTTTTTACAGAATCAAATTCTTCTTTTATTTCCTGACGCTTGTTTTTAAAATAAGTGATGCCATTTTCTGGGGTGAAACCTAATTTTAAAACCAAGTAGGCAATGAATAAAAACGAAAGGAGAATGACTGTACCTACAAAACCAAGATAATCCTGGAGGTATTGGTTTGTTTCATAGCCAATAACACCTCCGAGCAAAGGATTTATGTACGCAAAAAACCCTAAAAACACGGAAACCCAGAGCATAATTAAAATGCCCCAAAACCAATGTTTTTGTAATGGTTTTAATGAAAAGCTAAAAAATAAATAAATACCTGTAATGGTAATTAATGTGCTTAAAATAAAAGCAGCAACACCAAAACCTTCATTAATAAAAAAGTTGCCCACTACAGCGCCAAATTTGTTTAATAGATTTTGGGCATGTTCCTCCCGATTTCCAAATTCAGAAAGAGTACTTTGGTCTGCTTGCCAGTTAAAAAAGTGAGATACAAACGCAATAGTTAAAGCGATACCTAACAAAGCTAAAAAAATACCCAAAACAATGAGATGTTGTTTTCTTATTTGTAATTTGGGTGGATTATTTTTTTTTGCGTTGGGTTGCTTGGTTTTCTTTTCCGCCATAGGTTTTGGTTGTATTGTGACAAAAGTACAAATTGTAAACGGTAAAAAGTTATAAAAAAGTATGTAAATAATGGTATTTGAAAAATGGTATAATCAAAAAGATTTGAAGGTGTGTTTATAAATAAATTTTAAGGTAAAGTATTGGAGTTAAAATAGTTGATAAAGATAAGGAGTGTAAATTAGAACCCCAATGATTAAAGCGATGAATGCAGCAAAAAATACAGCCCCTGCTGCTATATCCTTTATAAAACCAATTTTGTTGTGGAATTTGGGATGTACAAAATTTGCAATTTCCTCAATTGCGGTATTTACTCCTTCTATGCTCAAAACCAGACCAATTGCTAAACATTGCAACATCCATTCTGTTGGAGTAATGGCAAAATATAATCCAGCTAAAGTAATGAGTATTGCTATAGCAAAATGGACTTGAATACTCGCTTCTTTTTTAAGCAGTAACCAAGCACCTCTGATGGCATACTTAAATGCAACTATTCGATTTACGAAAAAATTCTTTTGCATCTATAAATTATGTATGGCGGCTTCATAATTTGGTTCTTTGCCTATTTCAGGCACAAGTTCATTATAAACAACTTTTCCATTTTCATTCAAAACAACTACTGCTCTTGCGTTTAAATAAGAAAAGTTGCCACTTTCAATATAAATGCCATATTTCTTGCCAAAAGAGCCATCTTTAAAATCTGATAGGCATTCCACATTGGTTAATCCTTCCGCTGCGCAAAATCGTGCTTGCGTAAATGGCAAGTCTCTAGAAATACATAATACACTGGTATTTGCTAATTTTGAAGCCTTTTCATTAAATTGCCTAACGGAAGCAGCGCAAACACTTGTCTCCACACTCGGAAATATATTTAAAACAACTTTTCTTCCTTTATAATTGGCTAATGTAGCAGTTGTTAAATCGGTTTTTATTAATGTAAAATCGGGAGCTTTTTGGCCTACTCTTGGTAATTCGCCATTGGTTTTTGCGGGAGTTCCTCCCAGGGTTATAGTTGCCATAATGTACGTATTAATTTGTGGTATAAAAGTAAGTAATTGCTTTTATTTAACTCGTAAATTTGTATTAAAACAAAAGCCCCTTTTGAAGAATCAGAAGAGGCTTATTTTGGTGTTAAATAGTATTATTTGTCAATAGAACCAAGCACTTTTTTTGCAAACATATTTATGGCTTCTAGTTCAGGAGTTCCATTTTTTATCATCTCGTTGACTTCTGTGGCACCACAAAGATTAGTAATTAATTCACCTATAATATCTAATTCGTTATCAGTAATCCTGTTGTACTCACTAAACGATTCTAAAACCTCAATACAGTGCTGTAATTGTTGTGGAGTATTGTTTTTTTGTAAATGTCTAATTACAGGTAACTTCATCGATCAGTATTTTTAAAACGTCTGTTTTGTTTGTTTGCACTTGGTTTACAAAAGTCCCATTTTTAAAAGTTGCAAATGTTGGCAGGTTATCTACTTTTGCCATTTTTCTGCTCTCCGGAAATTTTTCGGCATTAACTATCAGAAAAGTAAAATCTTCTGTTTCTTGTGCAAATTTATTAAACTTAGGTTTCATTAATCTGCAATTGCCACACCATCCGGCGGAAAACAGAACGATGACGTTCTGTTTTTCGGTTACTAATTGTTGTAAATTATCTTCTTGAATTTCTATTGCCATAATTAATGGCTTAAATATTCAGCTACTCCTGTTCGGTTAGCTTGCAATGCTTCTTTACCTTCTTCCCAGTTTGCCGGACAAACTTCGCCATTTTCTTGCACGTGGGTATAGGCATCTATTAATCGAAGAAACTCTTTTACATTTCTTCCTAAAGGCATATCATTTACACTTTCGTGAAAAACTTTTCCTTCTTCATCAACAAGGTAGGTAGCACGATAGGTAACATTAGAACCTTCGTAAATCATAATATCGGATTCTTCATCATAAATTTCAGAAACAATATCTAAAATGCCCAAGCGGTTGGAAAGGTTTCTGTTGGTGTCTGAAAGAATAGGGTAAGTTACTCCTTCAATACCACCTTCATTTTTATGCGTGTTTAACCATGCAAAATGTACTTCAGGAGTGTCGCAGGATGCGCCAATAACGAGGGTATTTCTGTCTTCAAATTTTGATAAGGCATCTTGAAAGGCGTGAAGCTCTGTTGGACATACAAAGGTAAAATCTTTTGGATACCAGAAAAGCAATACTTTTTTCTTGTTTTCTATTGCTTGTTTGCGAATATTCAGTTTGAAAGTGTCTCCCATTTGATCCATTGCATCAATTTCAATGTTGGGAAATAGTTTTCCTACTAATGTCATAATTTATTGTTTTTTAGATTTGTTTTTACGTGCTGCAAAGGTACGCTGAAAGATACTTTTCAGCATAATATCTTATACTAAAATCTTATTAAAAAATAGAGTTTAGTGATAGTGAATTTTACACAAACACTATCGTTTAATTTTCAGTAAAATAGAGGTGGTTTTTATGTTGTTTTTGATTTCAACATTTTAATTTTGATGCTAAAGGCAGCAAATAGTAAGGTCATAAACGGACTTAACCAATTGAAAATAGCATAAACAAAATAATCGCCTACGTTAACGCCAAGTACGCCACTTTGGTAGGCACCACAAGTATTCCAAGGCACTAAAACCGAAGTTACCGTTCCCGAATCTTCTAGTGTTCTGCTTAAATTTTCTGGAGCAAGACCTTTTTCTTTATAGGCTTTGGCAAACATTTTACCGGGAACTACAATTGCTAAATATTGATCGGATGCTGTAACGTTTAAAGCTAAACAACTTGCAACGGTACTTGCAAAGAGTCCAAAGGTAGTATGAAATAATTTCAGCAAAGCTTTTGTAATAACAGCTAAAGCACCAATAGCATCCATAATACCGCCAAAGACCATCGCACAAATAATTAACCAAATAGTGCCAAGCATGCCACTCATGCCTCCCGCCGAAAACAAATCGGCCAAAGTTTTATTTTCTGTTGCAACTGCGGTATCAACCGTAATGGCATTCATAACACCTTTGTAGCCACTTTCAAAAGTAAGGGTATCAGATCCACCTATTGTAGCAATAATATCTGGTTGAAAAATAAGAGCAGCTACCCCGCCAAGAAGCGTTCCTAAAAGCAATGCAATTAAGGGAGATACTTTTTTAACAATAAGGAGGATAACCAAAGCCGGTACTACAAACAACCATCCACTTACGGTAAACGAACTTTCAATAGATTGTAACATCGCTCCTGTGTCAATAGCTCCCTTTGTGTCTAAATTTAAACCGATGAGTATAAAAGCTAGGATGGTAATAACAATACTAGGAATAGTAGTAATAGTCATATATTTTATGTGGGTAAACAAATCTGTTCCTGCCATGGCGGAAGCTAAATTTGTGGTATCACTTAGCGGAGAAAGTTTGTCGCCAAAATAAGCACCCGATAGTATGGCTCCTGCTGCCATTCCTAAAGAAATATCCAACGCACTGGCTATGCCTATTAATGCGATACCTACAGTGGCAGAGGTAGTCCAACTGCTTCCGGTAGCAATGGAAATAATGGAACAAATAACAACACAAGAAGCTAAAAATATGGTTGGGTTTAGAATTTGTAAACCATAATAAATCATGGTGGGAATAATGCCGCTTACCATCCAGGTCCCAGCCAAAGCACCTACCATCAAAAGAATTAATATAGCACCTGTAGTTGATTTTACATTGTTAGCCACTTCCTCAATCATGCTTTCATAGCTCACTTTGTTAAAAAAACCAACAATAGCAGCTACTGCACCTCCCATTAATAAGATAAATTGGTTGCTTCCGCTTAAAGCATCATCGCCAAAAGCATAAAATACATTGTAAAATAGCATGCCAATTAGTGCAACTACCGGTATTAAAGCTTCCCAAATATTTAATTCTTTATTTTTATGGACACGTTTATTTGCTTCTACAGGAATATTGTCATTCATAAGGCTTTCTTTTTATGAAATGTAATGTTACAATAATGTTGTAAACTATGCAAATAAAAAAAGCCGTGTTAAACGGCTTTTATTAGTGACGTTTTGAAGATTAAAGAACGCCTACACTTTTCATGCATTTTTTCATCTCCTGATAGGTTCTCTCAATATCATTATCTAGTCCAATTGAAAATCGTATTAAACCATCGGTAAGCCCCATTGCTGCTTTTTCTTCTTCCGGTATTTCAGAGGAAGTAGAGCTTCCCGGGGCACTGAATAGGGTTTTATAAAAACCAAGGCTAACGGCTAAGTAGCCAATATTTCCTTTTTGCATTACTTCCATCAGTTCATTGGCCTTTTCTTTTGATCCTGCATCAAGTGTCAACATACCGCCATAGCCATATTCTTCGTTCATCATCTTAGTAAATAAAGAGTGACTAGGGTGTGATGCCAATCCCGGATATACTGGTTTTAATCCGTCTTTTTCAAAACGTTCGGCTAAATACATGGCGTTGTGGCTGTGTTGTTTCATTCGAATATGCAATGTGCGCATATTTTTTAATATGGATGCAGCGCGCAAACTGTCTAATGAAGCACCCAACAACATACTAGCTCCGTCATTTACACTTCGTAAAGAATCGATGAGTTCTTGCGAGCCACAAACCACACCTCCCATAGTGTCGCTACTTCCGTTAATGAATTTGGTTAAACTGTGAATTACGATATCCGCACCTAATTTAGCAGGAGAAACAGAAAGTGGGGAAAAGGTATTATCTACCACTAATTGCAAATGGTGTTTTTTTGCAATTTTTGAAAGTCCTACAATATCTGCCACTTCCAGTAATGGGTTACTAACACTTTCGCAATAAATCAGTTTTGTATTAGGTGTGATGGCGGCTTCTACTTTATCTAGGTTGGTGATATTTACAAAGGTAGTTTTCACCTGAAAACGCGGTGCAAAATTCTTTAAAAAAGCATAGGTGCCACCATAAATCGTTCTGCTGGATACTACATGGTCACCGGCACCGCACAATTGCATAATAACAGGTGTGATAGCGCCCATACCGGTTGCAGTTACGTTTGCCGTTTCGGTGCCTTCCATAGCGGCAAGTGCTTTTCCTAAATACAAATTGGAAGGAGAGGAGTGACGGGAATATAAATAACAACCATCTGCATTACCTTCAAAGGTATCAAACATGGTTTTTGCCGAAAGAAAGGTATAGGTAGAAGAATCAGAAATAGAAGGATTTACGCCTCCAAACTCGCCAAAGTATTGCAAGTCTTGAATGTTGTTTGCAGGTTTGAATTTCATAATTTTTAGTTTTTTGTTACATATTTTAAATTACAACGGAGCATATACTCTTGTCTGTGTTGCTGTTTTTTTCAAAAGCTGGGCAAACGTTAAACCGTTTATTACAAAAAGGGTAGCTAGATGATGCCGAAGCTATAATGCTTCAAACATACCAATTATTAGTTTATTTGTCAATGATGGTTGTCATAATTAGATTTTTAATCTATGAAATAGATTAATTATAGTTTTTTATTAGTTAATTTGTTTTACAAATCTAAATTAACCGAAAAATATCCCTTATGATTATCTTAGACACGATTGACAAAAAACTTATCCAATTGGTTCAACAAAACAGCAAACAAACCAATAAAGAGCTTTCGCTTCACTTAAATCTTTCTATAACAGCTGTCTATGAGCGTATCAAAAAACTGGAAAAAGCAGGAATTATTGATCGCTATGTGGCAGTAATTAATAAAGAAAAAGTGAATAAAGCCTTTTTGGTTTTCTGCCAAATCAAACTTATTCAACATACTAAGGAATATTTAACCAAATTTGAAAAAGAGGTCATGGCACTCGATGAGGTCATGGAGTGCTATCACATTAGTGGAGAATATGATTATCTGCTGAAGATTTTGGTGAAGGATATGCCTTCCTTTCGCGAATTTATGGTTACCAAACTAACCACATTACAACACATAGGTAGCACCCAAAGTTCTTTTTCCATTAATGAGGTGAAATGTGAAACGGTTTTAAAGGTGTGAGATAAATAAGACGAAAGAATGTAGTATGAAAAATTATGAATGAAGAATATAGAAAAAAGAATATAGTAAATAGACTATTTTTTGTTTTGTAATCCATTAATTATAAAATAGTTTTTCTAATGCTTAAAAGCTGTTTAGTAAGTATCTTTTTGCATCCCTTTTTTATCTTTACTATCCTCTCTTTTCTATGCAATAATTCGTATTTTTGCATCAATAATTAAAAATACAATTCATGAACACATACGATGTCGCCATTATAGGTTCCGGACCTGGAGGATATGTTGCAGCCATTCGCTGTGCACAATTAGGTTTAAAAACTGCTCTTATTGAAAAATACCCTGTTCTTGGAGGAACTTGTCTTAACGTGGGATGCATTCCTTCAAAAGCACTACTAGACTCTTCCCACCACTATGAAGATGCGCTTAACCATTTTGCCGATTATGGCATTGAAATTCCGGGAGACATAAAGTTGAACTTCAAAAAAATGGTAGAACGCAAACAAGATGTTGTTGACCAAACTACCAAAGGCATTCAGTTTTTGATGGACAAAAATAAAGTAACTGTTTATGAGGGATTGGGTTCCTTTAAAGACGCGACACATATAAACATAAAAAACAATAAAGGGAAAACGGAAACCATTGAAGCAAAAAATACCATTATTGCTACCGGATCCAAGCCATCGACACTTCCATTTATAAAAATAGATAAGGAACGCATCATAACTTCTACCGAAGCGCTAAAACTGAATGAAGTACCAAAACATTTAGTTATTATTGGCGGAGGGGTTATAGGTCTTGAATTAGGGCAAGTATATCAGCGTTTAGGTGCTGAGGTATCTGTGGTTGAATTTATGGATCGGATTATACCGACCATGGATGGCGCACAAAGCAAAGAACTTACTAAAGTGCTGAAAAAACAAGGAATGAAATTTTATGTGTCGCATAAAGTAAATGGAGTAACCCGAAAAGGAAAAGAAGTTACTGTTACCGCAAAAGACAAAAATGACAAAGACATCACTTTTACCGGAGATTATTGTTTGGTATCTGTTGGTCGTCGTCCCTATACTGACGGACTTGCAGCAGACAAAGCCGGTGTAAAAATAACCGAAAGAGGCATGGTTGATGTCAATGACCATTTACAAACCAATATAGCCAATATTTATGCTATAGGCGATGTGGTGCGAGGCGCAATGCTGGCGCACAAAGCTGAAGAAGAAGGCTCCTGTGTAGCTGAAATTATTGCCGGACAAAAACCACATATCGATTATAACCTTATTCCCGGAGTTGTATATACTTGGCCGGAAGTAGCTTCAGTAGGTAAAACCGAAGAACAACTTAAAGAAGCTAAAGTGGACTATAAAGTAGGCCAATTTCCGATGCGTGCATTAGGACGTTCTAGAGCTAGTGGTGATACCGATGGTTTTGTTAAAATACTGGCAGACAAAGCAACCGATGAGGTTTTAGGCGTTCATATGGTAGGAGCTCGTGTAGCCGACCTGATAGCCGAAGCTGTAACCGCAATGGAATTTAGAGCCAGTGCAGAAGATATTGCCCGCATGAGTCACGCACATCCCACCTATGCTGAGGCAGTAAAAGAAGCTGCACTTGCCGCTACGGAGGATAGAGCGTTACACGTTTAAAAAATAAAACAGCCTTAATTGGGTATTCAAAATAATAAAACCATTTAAAATATAATATTTTAGATGGTTTTGTATTTTTACTGTGTCTTTTCAGCAACAATTAAGTCATTGGTGCCTTCTACTTGTTCTATAACCATTACTTTCAAACCTATTTTTAAAAATTCATTTTTTATGTGATGGTATATTTCTAGTGCCATGGTTTCTCGCATTACATTAAACATAATTTTACCTTGATTATTCAAAAGGTTGGACGCGCTGTGTAGAAAGTCGTCATCTGTACATAATTTTGGCACTTCATTTCCGATGAAAATATCTACAATAATTAAATCAAACTTTTTTGTACTGGTTTTAATATAGTCTGCTGCATCAGCTTGAATAATTTGCAGATTTTTAAATCGGGTAATATTAAAATCGTTTTTGGCAATCGTGATTATTTTAGGATCAATTTCAATAGCTATAATGGGTGCATCCGACTTAAATTTTTCTCTTATGGTTTCAATTACACATCCACCACCAAGACCTAAAAGCAAAATATGCTTGGTGTTTTTATCGAAGTTCATTTTTTTAAGACCCGTATATAGTATTTTTTGTAGCGAACCATAAGAAAAATTACTTACGCTGGTGTCTAACATTTTTTTGCCGTCCACCAGGTTTATTTCTAAAGCACCATTAATGCTTGAGGTATAATTTTTTAGTCGGAAGGGGTATAGGTAACTAAAAAGTTGTTTCATTTTGGTGTTTTGGGGTATTTTGGGGTATTTTGTTGTTCCTTTCGGATAATTTGAGGTTTTTCTTTTTCTTATTTGAACCTCAATTTTATTTAATTTTGATTATCTCTGAAAAAACCAATTCACTGTTTTCTTCAGTTTTTATTTCAAAGGGAAGTAAAGTAGGAGCACGGATTACCAACAAATCTCCTTTTCTTATGGTAATAAGAATATGGTTAACGTTTAGGCTTACTTTACCCGAAAATATATACATAAAAAACCAAGTGCAATTTTCATGTATGGTAGGATTCACAAAGAGGTTTTTTTTAATCTGAATAGCCGAAAGCTCTCCGGTTATAGAAGCAGAAGTCATCAAATTAAAATCCGTACATTTTCCTTGGCAAGAGGTTTCCCAATCCCCTTCAAAGGCATCAACATCCCATTTTTTAAGCTTTTTGGAATATTGTTTTTTATGCGTGAGGTATATATTACCATCTAAAACCATAAGCTTTCTAGAAATTCCAGGAAGAATAGAAAAGTCTGATTTTTCAATTTTTACTTGGGCAGTACTTAATCTAAATTGGAAATTTTGTTTTTTATAGGATGCACTTTTTGGAAAAATAAAAAGTTCAGTAGTAGTACCTCCAGACCATTTTTGGGTTTTGAAATTTTCAGAAGTAAGAATGTTATATTCCATAATATGACTTGAGGGATATGGGCTTTTTATATTTAGGTAAGTGTCTAGTGAATCGTGTTGTTGAGAAGATGCAAAAATAGCGAAAAAATGGATAAGGTATTGACTCACCCAAACGGTTTTGTTTTATGTTTTGAGTAAGGTTAAAAAAATATTTTTTTTAACTTCTAGTATGCTAATCGTGGACTAAATTATTAGGGTTATTTTTTTTAATATAACTTTAGTTTCATCAATATGTCGGTTTGCTTCTCATTTCCTAATTGAAAGAGGTGTTTATCAAATGCCACAAATCCATTTTTTTCATAAAACCGTATGGCTCTCGGATTTTTTTCCCAAACACCCAGCCAAACATATTCAACCTTTTTGTTTTGCGCTATTTCAATGGCTTTATCGTAAAGTAATTGGCCTACTTTTTTTCCGTGAAATTCTTTCAACACGTAAATTCGCTCTATTTCGAGTGCATGTATATCTTTTATTTCGGTTTGTGATTGACCGAGATTTATTTTTAAATATCCGATAGATTGGTTGTCCAGTTCTGCAAAATAAAATTCGGAATTTTGGTCATTCAGTTCGGCTTTTAGCTTTTCGATGGAAAATCCATTTTCTAAATATGCCACTATATTTTCTTTAGTGTTATCGGAAGAATAGGTTTCGGTAAACGTCTGTTTTCCGATTTTTATTAATTCATGGATGTCCTTTACTGTTATTTTTCTGATGTTCATTTTTAATGACACTTTGTTTTATTTTGGGTTGATAAAAGTCTTCCTAAAAATTAATTTATATTTTGTTTTGTTCTTTTCTCCTATTTTTTCAAATAGATTAATTTCTACACCTTTTTTTAAATCTCTACTAGCTGTAGCCGAAGAAATATCTTTGAAAACACCCATATAATCCTTTCTCGTAAATTCCATTTTTTTAAGTGAAACAAAATAGTCAAGTCTGTCTTTTTCGTCAAAAGTTCGGTTATTAAAATTTAATAATTCACGTAATGACATATCAATTACGTTCAACATAAATTCTATAAATTTTGTCGAATTTCCAGAAGTGTCACTTTCTGATAAAGCATTATAATATTTCTCTTGGTTGTTACTAATAAGTGTCTCAAAAGGCAAATATTCGAACACTGGATATTTTTCCATTAAAATCAAAGTTTGCCATAACCGCCCCATTCTACCGTTTCCATCTAAAAATGGATGAATAAATTCTATTTCGTAATGAAACACGCAACTTTTAATTAATTCAATTTCTTCCGAATTTTTCAAATAATCAAAAAGGTTTTTCATTAAAAATGGAACATTTTCAAAAGGAGGCGCTACATGGGCAACTTTTGATCCTTTCACAATTCCAACTCCTTGATTTCTATACTTTCCAGCTTTTTCAATGAGATTGCTCATTAAAATTTGATGCGCTTTTAAAAATGATTTCTCATTATACGGATTAAATTGTTCTAAATTCTCATAAATTTCGATAGCATTTAAAACTTCTTCAATATCTTTTTGTGGTCCAATAACCCTTTTATTTTCTATTATAGCAGTAATTTGTTCTTCAGTTAATGTGTTTCCTTCAATTTTCAACGAAGAATGAATCGTTTTAATTTTATTCTGTTTCCTTAATTTTGGTGATGGTTTGTTTAAGAAACTGGCATTAACCGCTCCTATTTTTTCTGAAATGGAAGCTATTAACTTTACGATATTTGAATTAATGATGTAAGGGGGTTTCACTTTGATACTATCATTTGATACTATCAAAGATACAATCATTTATTTCATCCAACTAATTTTTGTTATTCTTTTTAATTGGGCACGAGAGTGTCATACGCATCATAATTAATTTTATGCTGTTATCATTCCTTTTGTTAGGCTTAATGCATTGAATTTAATGCAAGTCGATTGCCTTCGGTGTCGATGAATAATGCCATGTAACCAAGTCCGGGTGCAATTTCTGTTTTCGACTTAAGAATTTTTCCACCAACATTTTCTACTTTGTTTAAAACAAGATTAAGGTCGGGAGAAGCGTCAAGATAAACAAGCAAACCGGAAACTGAAGGAATATAAGCTTCATGAAGGCACAGTGCACAACCTATTTCCTTGCTGGGGAAGACTCCCATTTTAAGTCCACCAAAATCAAGTATTTCAATTTGCGTATGGAAAATGATTTCATAAAATATTTTTGCCCGTTGTAGGTTGGTCACCGGAATTTCAAACCAGTTAGTCCAGTTTCTTTTTATTGTTTCATTGTTTGCCATTTTATTATTGTCTAAGTTGTTGGTTAATTGAAAAATCCGATTTAAGCATAAATTATATTCGGCTTATGACTAGAATATTAGCTATTTTATTCTTGAAGAAGATACTTTAGTATCTGCCGTTGCCCAAATTGTCTTCAATTGATCATTTATTTCAGCTGTTTTATTTTGATTATTACGTTTTGTATAGGCTAATTTTAAGCCATGCAGCGCCCACCCATTTTTTGGTAATCTTTGCAGATCTTCTTCCAATGTATCTATTGCATCTTCATTATTTCCTGCTTCAATTTGAACAGTTTTTAAATGGTGCCTGACGGAATAAAAACAATCTGGTTGTTCATAATAAGATAGTTTTGTTGCATACTTCCTACAATAAAATAAAATTATTTTTAGTAAAACCCTTTTGAAATCTTTAAGTCTTACACTTCTAAACTTACTGAAAAGGCTTTTAATTTCATAAGGTCTTGTTATTCAAATTTCGTAATTACATTGTTATTGTTTTCTGATTCTTTTGCAAAAAGTGTGTTAAGATACAACCCATTAACTTTTCAAAATAAAATGCACAATACTCATTAATAAATTTTCAATTATCCGTCAAACCCATGCCCACCTGTTAGGGAAACAAATAACCAAAATCATTTCCTATTTAGAGACCGCATGTAAAGAGAATGTAAGTTAGAAAATATTTTTATTTTTTTTGATATTTATCATATTTTTTGATCTCTATTTCAGCGTACATTTACTATACTTAACAAAAAAAAATACACATGAATAAATTAATTATAGTAATTGGATTCTTTTTATTGTGCGCAACAAATTTGTTGGCTCAATATACATTTGACTGGATGCAAGGTGCAGGAAATTATTCTAAAACATCCGTTATGAGTACTGTTGATTCAGAAGACAATTTGATTGTTACCGGTTATTGGCAGAACTATCAAATCTTTACACGAAAATATGATATTTCCGGAAATCTACTTTGGGAAGTGGCCGATGCTTCAGGGATCTCGGGTAAGTATGAAAAATCAAATTGGATAAATATTGATGCCGACAATAATATACTGGTTGTTGGCAATATATATTCATACAGCTCATCAACGGGTTGGGACTATCCTTCAGATATTGTTGCTTTAAAGTACAGCCCATCTGGCGCATTGCTTTGGAAGACTATACTCCCAATCTCTATTACCATAACTTCCATTAACAGATTTAATACCCATAGTCACTGACCGATCTAGCGGTTCAGTCAACACAGCGTTCATGCTGGGTCGTACCGACCGCACGAACGCTTAGTTATTATTTATAGTATTCAATTTCTCTTTTTACTATTCTTAAAGGTTCATTATTTTTATATTCAATTTTTTCAATCCAGTTATTATTCGTGTCATATTTCAATTTGTATTCCCAAATATCTTTTGTTTTTCCATCACTTGTATTGACAGCTTGTACAATTAAATCTCCATTTTCATTAAATTTTTGATTTTGGATAAGTAAATAGTCGCTTTCTCCAAACTCACTTATTGATTCTTTTAGTTTACCGTTTTTATAGTAAGTGTTTTTTACTGTATTAAAGTTAGAATCATTCTCAATGTTATATTTTCCAAGTATTAAGTTTTGATTTTTGTCATAGATAAACTCGTTTTGATACCTTAAAGTATCCCAACTGCTGTATTCAACGATTTGTTCTCTTACTTTTAAGTTTTTTGGATTAAATTCTCTATCAATTAATTTAACTAGATTGTTCTGATTTTTAAATTGCTTTTCAGCTATTACATTGTTTTTTTGGTCATATTCAACAACATAAGTTGTCAAAATTGTGTCATTTTGTATTATCAAGTTTTTTATTGGTCTAACTTTCTTGTCACGTACTATTTTGTGGATTCTTTTGAAGTTTTTTCCTGATACTATAACTTGTTCCAAGCTGTCGCTTGAATTATAGATATACTGATAATTGGTAACACTTCCTTTTCCGTAATTGTCAATTACTTTTCGTTCAGTCAGTTTATTATTTTTATCGTAAGTGTTTAATATTTCATCGCTTACTTTTCCATTTGCCAAAAACTCTTTTGAGAAAGTTAAATTTCCAGTTTTATTAAATTCCAATAACTCATTACGGTTAATTGAAATTCCGTTGATTTTTTCTCCAATTCTGAAGGTGTCTTTTTCTGGAATTAAATTAAAAAGTTCGGAGTTTACAGATTTTACTTTTCCTTTAAATCCGTATTCGGAAATATGGTTTTTCCTATCCGATGAGTTTGTAGATTTTGAACAACTATGGAGTGAAAGACAAATTGTTATTAATATTACGATTGCTTTTTTCATATGTTGCCTACAAGTGGATATAGGTAGTCTCGCCAAAGGCGATATTATCCTATATCTGGTGTTATTGGGAGTGTTTGTTTTTCCATTTCCTTTCAAATATACTGTTTTTGTCCTTGGAAAAACAAATACGGAGTCTGAAAAAGGACCCAAAAAACGGTAAAGCTATCTTTCCGATTTGTCGAAACGGGCTATTTTTTATAAGCTTTTTAGCTATAGGAAGTAGCACGGTGCGTATCAGGGGATTTTCCTTTTTTTAATTCAACCCTTGTTTTAAAGAATCAGCAATCTGGTATTTAAAAAAAAACAAATACTTGACTTTTTAATTTTTTTTCTATACCTTGGCTCAAAGTCTTTTAGACGTTCCCGACGTCACAAATGCTAATTTGCACGATCTTGATCGCTAAGACTTTGAACCGGCAATCTTTTATTGCCTTTGCTGATTCTTTAAAGCCTCCAAACAATAAAAAAAGAAAATTACCCAAATCGGAGAAGATTGTCCAAGTCCTTTTTTAGATTCCCAAATAACGTTCAAGCATATGGCTTTGTGGCGGTTTTCGAAGCACTTTCCTGTCGGCTTGCAATAAACTTACTTAATAGCTCAAAACTTTGATTTACCATCTTACCCGCCATAAGCTATATGCATTGTTGCCACACGTATTTTTTCATTCTTTCCATTTACTTACGTCAGCTGAATAGAAATTTCCAAATTGTTGTAAGCTGTCTTTTGGTAAATTGTATTTCACTAAACTGGGATCATCTGAAGTAATCACAATTTCAAAACGTTCATTTTCAAACTGACCAATTGCACCAATTCCCCTTTGTGAAGCATTCCTTACGGTTATTCCTTTTGGAATCACAAAAAGTGTTGAGTCTGACGTAAAGATTCCAATTTCAACTTCTTTTTCAAGTCGCCCAAGTTCGTGAGAAGGACTACTTATCCAATTCAGTCCATACCCAAGTATGAAGAGGACGTTTAAAAGAATCGATATTCTAAAAATCCATTTTTTCATTGTCAATTGGATTTGACTGTTATGAGTTTGTCCGAGTTGAACATTGCTGCTGGAGAAATTACTTTCTCGTCCATTGGAATGTTGTTCCCGTACCTTTCTTTCATTTTAGTCTGAACAATGTCGTTAGTCAAGTCAAAATCTGAAAGCTGTTCAAGTTGTCCGATTTCTATGTCCACTGCTTGCTTGTATATTTTCCAAACGAGTTCGGAGCAATAAATTTTGTCGTCCGACCATTCAAAGTATATGTCATATGATTTTCCATTGAATTGCTCTCCAATCTGTTTCATCTTGGTTAAGGTCGAGTTTGTCAACACTTGTTCAGCATTTTCAAGTCGCTTAATCACATAATGTCCGTTCTCTGCGCGATTTATCCATTCTTTAAGAGGTGTGAGTTTTACTGGTTGAACTGCTTCGTAAACGAGAAATTGGCCATCATTTTCGTAAATAATTCCCATATGACTGTACTTAGAGTCAGTCGCCAATTGAATGGCTTTACTTTGACTTGACTTCGATGTCTGGAAAATAATGTCTCCGTTTTGGATTATCTGTCCGAGTTCTTTTATGTCCTTGTCCGAACCGCTGTTTGAACAACCAAATATGATTGTCAAACCGAGAAGTAGTATTGTAAATGATTTTTTCATTTTATATGTGTGGCAACATGTTTATATCACTCATGTCATATATATCGCTTATGCACAATATGCTAATCTGTTGGCTTCTCAAATGTAGTCGAAACCTATAAGATATCCAAAGGACTTGTTCAAGTTATGCTGTTTTATACTTAATAAATGCCAATAAATCTCTGTGGTTTTGGTGCTGCCGTGTCTTAATGATACTAGTATAAAAGGATGTCTGTCCTTATAGCATTTAGTCCCTTTGGTGTTATTATTTTTAAAACTATTTTTCAAAAAAACTAAACACAGACCCGCCATATCTTCTTGCTTCGCTAAAGTTTGGCACATCCGATAAATCGGTATGTTTGGAGTGTTCAATAATTAATACACCATCATCAAGTAAAAGGTTGTTTGAAAATACTAAGGTTGCTATTTGTGCAAACTGTTCTTTGTTGAAATTATATGGTGGGTCTGCAAAAATAATATCGGCGGTTTGTTTACTTTTTCCTAAGTAAGCATATACATCTCTTTTTATGGCGGTAATATGAAATTCAAGTTCTGTACTTATCTTATTTATAAATTGTACACAGCCATAATCGGCATCTACAGCTGTTATTTTTTGTGTGCCGCGAGAAGCAAATTCAAAGCTTATGTTTCCTGTGCCGGCAAATAATTCAATAAAGGACAGTGCTGAAAAGGTATATTGGTTGTTTAAAATATTAAATAGTGCCTCTTTGGCAAAATCGGTTGTGGGGCGAACGGGCAACTTTTTTGGAGCTACCAGAATTTTCCCTTTAAATCTGCCTGAAATAATTCGCATTAGTTTGAAAATAGTAAAGGATGGGATTGGATATCGATTTTAGAAAGGAGTTCCATCCCTTTGGCGGAGGAAATTATTTCAGGTAAAAATACATTTCTGATATAGGTATATGCTATGGTATAAAGGGCATCACCCTCTTTAATTTTTCCGTAAAGGTATAGAGGAAATACTTCGGGATTCATGTTTAATTGCTCCGCAATGAATAATATATAATAAATAAAATCCTCAGGGGTGCTATAAGTAAAACGGTTGTAAAGTTGTACGCTTTTATTTTGCGTTACCAAAACATCAAACCGACAATCAAAAACGTGTACATGCATTTTTAAAAGATTCTCCTTTCTTTCTTCTGCTAATATTTTTTGGATAAAAATGGTAGAGGTATGGTAAAAATCAAAGGCTCCGTATATTTCAAAAAAATAATTATTTATGTTAGTGAATGGTACATACACCGTTACCATATCATAAACATCTAGAGTATCAAATGTAATATAATCGTTGGGAAGTACTTTAGTATTAAACTTTAAATACTCAGAAATTGCTTCTTCTTGAAAAATAGATTTTGGAACTAGAGCATACAAATTGTTTTCATGTAAAATGGAAATATTCTCTATGTTTTCAGAAAGTTCAGGATAGGTCTCGTATGCTTTTTTTATTTCAAATAAAACTTCCTCAGGCGAATAGGTTCCTAAAAAGGATATATCCTTAAAAAATATAATTTCTAAGGTTTCTGTATTTTGGATTAAAAAAGAAAGTCCATTCAAGCTTACTTGAACGGACAATCGATTTAAAGGTTGAAAATTGTTATTGTTGTTCTTGCGGACTGTCATATTTTTTAGGCCAGTTTCCATTGGTGTTTACATCAGTCATAGAGCCTACACTTATGTGTGTGCCATTGATGCCATCTACAGAAACCGTTTGTTTTTCTTGAATAACCAAATCTCTGGATAAATCGTGTAAAACATTATCTTTATTTATTTTTGCTTCAAAAACGGCTATTTTTCTATCGTTTTTCGTTACAAAACCGGCTTGTAATTCAATAGTAGCTTCTTTATCAGCAATGACTAATTTATCTAAATTTTTATACCGTTCTGAATTTTTAAAAAGTGAATCTTTTACACTTACAAAATCTAAAGTGTCAATAAGCACTTTTTCAATATAATATCCTTCTTTTATGCCAAAGGCTTTGTTTTTCGCGACATCGGCAAAACTGGTATCTCTGCGTTGGGTAATAGCAAAATGTGCAGTATCTACAAAACGAGACAAGGAATCGAAACTTCCATTAAATTTTCCGGTAATTTCCAGATGTGCTAACTCTGCAGTTCGAATATCTTTGAGTTTTTCTATCACCATTGCATAGCGTTGGTCTTTTATTTCATTAAATTTTGTTGGTTCATAAACAGATTGAAATAGTAAATAACCAAGTACTGCAATTATTATCCAAAGGGCTAATTGAATTAAAAGTTTCATTATAGATATCGTTTTTTTTGTTAAACGTAAAAGGTACATCGCAAATCTACAATTTTTTTTCAATCACAAAAGTATAATCTTTAAAAATCCTTCAGCTAAGGAATAATTAAATAGGATACCGTAACTTAGCAAGAAAAATTTTTCATAAAACCAATATTTATGGACGCTGTGGCTTTCTACAAAAAAATTAAAACGGAATTTCCTTATACTCCCACACTAAAACAAGACCTTGTTTTACAAAATATATCAAAATTTATTACCAATGCGGCTACCAATGAGGTCTTTTTATTGAAAGGCTATGCAGGTACCGGAAAAACAACCATCATTGGAACGGTAGTGAAGCATTTATGGGAAACAAAGAAAAAATCAGTCCTACTTGCACCTACTGGTCGAGCTGCAAAAGTAATCAGTAATTACTCCAACACCGAAGCATTTACTATTCATAAAAAAATTTATTTTCCAAAAGCACAAAAGGGTGGCGGTGTTTCTTTTACGCTGCAGCCCAATAAACACCGAAACACTTTGTTTATTGTTGACGAAGCCTCCATGATTTCCGATACCACTTCCGATTCTAAATTGTTTGAAAACGGTTCTTTGCTCGACGATTTGATGCAATATGTGTATAGCGGGCATCAATGCAAATTAATTTTAATTGGAGATACCGCACAATTACCACCGGTAAAACTAGATGTTAGTCCCGCATTAAACGAAGATATCCTTCGCAATTTTTACAACAAAGAGGTGATAAGTATCGAACTTGACGAAGTGGTTAGACAGCAGGAGGGAAGTGGTATTCTTGCCAATGCTACAGCTCTTAGAGAGGTTTTAGAAAACGGATTTTATGAAGACTTTAAATTTGATATTCGAGGATGTAAAGACATTATCAAACCACAAGACGGACAGGAGTTGATGGACGCTATAAACGACTCGTATTCAAATTTAGGAAAAGAAGAAACCGTTATGGTACTTCGGTCAAACAAACGTGCCAATCTGTATAATGAGCATATTCGATCGCGAATTCTTTTTCAGGAAAGCGAACTTGAACCCGGAGATTTCTTAATGGTGGTGAAAAATAATTATTTTTGGTTACAACCTACCAGTGAAGCAGGTTTTATAGCCAATGGCGATATTATTGAAGTCCTTGAAATTCATAGTTTTAAAGATTTATATGGCTTTCGTTTTGCTCAAGTTTCTGTGCGGATGGTAGATTATCCTAAAATGAAACCTTTTGAAACCGTACTTCTCCTTGATACCATAAAAGCAGAAACGCCTTCCTTATCTTATGAGGATTCTAACCGACTGTATGAAGAAGTAATGAAAGATTATGGCGATGTTGGTTCAAAATATAAAAAATTTCTTAACGTTAAGGCAAATACATATTTTAATGCATTGCAAGTGAAATTTTCTTATGCCATAACCTGCCATAAATCGCAAGGAGGACAATGGCATACGGTTTTTGTAGAGCAACCGTATCTGCCAAACGGAATGGACAAAGATTACTTACGTTGGCTATATACAGCAATAACTAGGGCAAAAGAAAAATTATATTTAATTGGGTTTAAAGACAATCTATTTAAAGAATAGAAAAATAAATTTCATGTGTGGCATCCATTAATAAAATACAATTCATTACAACATCTCATTATTATAATCCACTTAAAAATCTTAATTTTGATTTTTAAAATATAAATAAATTTTCCTTGAAAAAACAAGATTTAAAAATAATTGCAATGATACCTGCCAGATATGGAGCAACCCGTTTTCCAGGAAAAATGATGGAGACTCTTGGTGGTAAAAGTGTAATTTTAACTACTTATCAAGCTACCGTAAATACAAACCTTTTTGATGAAGTTTATGTAGTAACCGATAGCGATATCATTTTTGATGAAATAACAAATAATGGTGGAAAAGTACTAAGAAGCATTAAAGAACACGAATGCGGCACAGATAGAATAGCAGAGGCGGTTGCCGATTTAGATATCGATATTGTGGTGAATGTGCAAGGCGATGAACCCTTTACAAACCGAAGAGATTTAGAAAAAGTGCTTCAAGTTTTTTATGAAGAAGATGCCTCAAAAATTGATTTAGCATCTTTGATGATAGAAATTACCAATTGGAAAGAAATTAATGACCCAAACACCGTAAAGGTTATTGTAGATAAAAATAATTTTGCACTCTATTTTTCCAGATCTACTATACCATTTCCAAGAGATAAAAATAATGAAATTTCCTATTTTAAACATAAAGGTATTTATGCATTTCGAAAACAAGCAATTTTAGACTTCTACAACTTGCCAATGGGAACTTTAGAGGCGGTTGAAAAAATTGAATGTATTCGGTTTTTAGAATATGGGAAAAAAATAAAAATGGCTATTTCTACCTCTAAAAGTGTAGAAATTGACACGCCTGAAGATTTAAGACGTGCAAACGTACTTTTGAAAAAAAAGGAGCGAAACATAAACAACAAACACCGCAATTTTCCAATGGTGCCTAAAGTAGTATTTGGTTCTGGAAGCTTTAATCAATTGGGCAGTATTTTGGAGGAAAAAAGAAAAGAAAACACACCTTTTATTTTTTTGGTAGATGCTGTTTTTAAAGATAATAAATCCTTTTTAGAGAGAATACCATTAGTAGAAAACGATAAAATACTATTCGTTTCAACCGCAGAAGAACCTAAAACCAGCCAAGTAGATGTTTTAGTTTCTGAAATAAAAGACCAAAATAAAAAATTACCATCCGGAATTATAGGAATAGGCGGAGGTAGTATCATGGACATAGCAAAAGCAGTTTCCATACTTCTTAAAAATCCGGGCAGTGCAGCCGATTATCAAGGTTGGGATTTAGTGCATAACAAAGCCGTTTACCATGTGGGTATCCCAACCTTGTCAGGAACAGGTGCCGAAGTGTCAAGAACAGCCGTATTGTGTGGTCCGGAACGTAAATTAGGAATTAATAGTGATTTCACCCCTTTTAATCAAGTTGTTTTAGATCCTGATTTGACCGTTGATATACCAAAAAACCAATGGTTTTATAGCGGAATGGATTGTTTTATTCATTGTGTTGAGTCTTTAAATGGCACTTTTTTAAATGCTTTTAGCCAGAGTTATGGCGAAAAAGCATTTGAACTCTGCAAAGAAATATTTTTAACAGATTCCTTAACCGCCGAAGAAGCAAGAGCTAAATTAATGATGGCTTCTTGGCACGGTGGAATGAGTATTGCCTATTCACAAGTGGGTGTAGCACATGCAATGAGCTATGGACTTTCTTATGTATTAGGCACCAAACACGGTATTGGTAATTGTATTGTTTTTAACCAATTGGAGGAGTTTTATCCAGAAGGCGTTGCTTTGTTTAAAGAAATGGTGAATAAGCATAAAATAAAAATTCCAAAAAATGTTTGTTCTGTTCTTACGGATAAACAAATGAACACGATGATTGATGTTGCCTTAAGTTTGGAACCTCTATGGGAAAATGCCTTAGGGAAAGAGTGGAAAAGAAAAATTACCCGAGAAAAATTAAGAACTTTATATGAAAAACTGTAACTTATGCGATGGCTAGCATCCCTGTTTTATTTTAAGATATTAGGATGGAAAGTGGCTGGAAATCTTTCTTTAGAAATTAAGAAATGTGTTATTATTGTTGTTCCTCATACTAGTTGGCATGATTTTTATATCGGTGCAATTATTCGAAAAATTATTGGTTTAGAAATTAATTTTATTGCCAAAAAAGAATTATTTGATTCTCCCTTTGGTTGGTATTTTCAATGGATGGGAGGCTCGCCAATAAACCGTACTTCAAAACAAAACAAAGTAGATGAGGTTGTAAAAATATTTAATAGTAAAGAAACTTTTCGTTTAGCCCTTGCGCCTGAAGGCACTAGAAAAAAAGTAAATTCTTGGAAAACAGGCTTTTATTATATAGCTCTAGCAGCGCAAGTACCTATTATTTGTATTGCATTTGATTATGGCACAAAAACTGTGAAAATTGCTCCTCCCTTTTATCCTTCTGGTAACATAAATTTTGACCTTCACAAACTAAAAGAATTTTACAAAGGTGTAGTAGGAAAAATTCCTGAAAATACTTAGAATTTTAGAAATCTAACCACAAAAGATAATAGGTGTTGCAACTTGAGGATATATTCCTATTCTTCCATCGTGTGATACACATTTTGTACATCATCATCTTCTTCTAATTTTTCCAATAGTTTTTCTACATCGGCGGCTTCTTCTTCGGTTAATTTTTTTGTAACCTGCGGAATACGCTCAAATCCGGAAGATAAAATTTCAATTTTTTTTCCTTCTAAAAAACTTTGAATGGCTCCAAAGCTTTCAAAAGGGGCATAAATATGTACACCGTCTTCATCTTCAAAAACTTCTTCCACCCCACAATCAATGATTTCTAATTCTAATTCTTCCTGATCAATTCCTTCAGGTGATATTCTAAAATTACAGGTATGATCAAACATAAAGGAAACGGAACCACTTGTTCCTAGACTTCCATCGCATTTATTAAAATAGGAACGAACGTTTGCAACGGTTCGAGTATTATTATCTGTTGCAGTTTCAACAAGAATAGCGATGCCGTGAGGTGCATACCCTTCAAAAAGCACTTCTTTGTAATCGCCTAAACTTTTGTCTGATGCTCGTTTAATAGCGCGTTCTACATTTTCTTTAGGCATATTTACTGCCTTTGAATTTTGAATTACAGCACGAAGTCTGGAATTTGCATCCGGATCTGGACCTCCTTCTTTTACAGCCATTACAATGTCTTTTCCTATTCTGGTAAATGCTTTAGACATTGCTGACCAACGTTTCATTTTTCGTGCTTTTCTAAATTCAAAGGCTCTTCCCATCGTAAAATTTATTACTTGTTATTTGTTATCTTTTATTTGTTGTAGGTATTTCTTTTGCTGTTTTATTTCGCAATTAGCAGGATTATACTCTTTTTAATAACGTTTTTACTTATCAATACTGTTTCATCGCAAAAATAAAAAAATCTTCACTAATTTAAAGTGTATAATGGTTTAATATAATTAGCTTACTAAGTCATCAATAATTGCGGCAAACTCAAAATCTTTTTCTGTAACTCCGCCGGCATCGTGAGTGGTAAGTGATATGCTTAATGTATTATAAACATTACTCCAATCTGGATGATGATTTAGTCTTTCGGCTTCAAATGCAATGCGAGTCATTACCGCAAATGCATCTTTAAAATCAGAAAATTCTAAGGAGGTGTGGATGGCATTTTCGCCATAATCCCAACCTTCAAATGATTTCATTTTTTCTTCAATTTGCGATTTAGTTAATTTTTTCATATCAATTTTTCTTTTAATGTGATTAAACTTTCGTTGCAGGTAATTTCGTTAATTACTTCATTCACCGTTATTTGATGTTGTGCAGGAAGTTGGTTTTCTTTTGCTAAAACTGCTAAAAAAAAGTCTTCATTGCTAATAAAGGTATTGGTAAAAATAGGTATGTTACCTCCTAATTTCTCTGCTATTTCAAGAAATAAATCACTGTGGTGAATTAAATCTGTGCTTCCTAGATGAAAAACACCAAACCTTTTTTGATTGATAATGTAGTGAATTTGCTGAGATAATTTTGTATCGGTGGTTGTATTTACCACAAGATTGGGGAAAACTTCAAATCGGCATTTGTTTTTAATACTCTCTTTCAAGGAAATTATACGAGGGGAATTTACTCCCAAAACCATCGGTAGCCTTAGTAAAGTGTATTTTTTTGATGGCAATGTGGAAAGTAATTTTTCTATCGCAATTTTGCTTTTACCCGAGGAAGTGCTTGCTAGTGTTTTGTTGTTTTCGTATGCCGGAAACTTTTTGATACCATCAAAAACCCTTACAGAAGATAAAAATATAAGTTTGCAAAAAGGAGTTACCGTAACATACGTAAATAACTGTTGGTGTAGCGCATATAAGGCGGAATGATTTCCTCGCAAAGCAGAAATTATAATATGTGGACGTACTTCGTTTAAAATGAATTCTACATCGTCATTCTCAACATCATATTGAAAAAAAACTTGGTTTTTTTCAAAAAAAGCATTGGTTGAAAAATAGGTGCCATAAACGTCAAAGTAGGGAAGAAGCTCTTTGTAAAGTGCATTCCCTAAAAAACCACTGCCACCAAGTATTAATATTCTATTTTCCATATATTTAACAAACGGTAATTTATTGATAAAAAAAGTGTAGTCCGCTTAAAGCAGATAATCAATAAATACGTCTTACATCATTATTCTATAGTCGTGATACTATCCTTTGTAAAAAGGGAGTTTAACTACAGTAGCCGGAATGCTATTTTTTCTTATTTGAACGTGAATAGTAGAACCTAATTTTGATAGTTCAGCAGGAACATATCCTAAGCCAATACCTTTATTTAGCGAAGGCGCCATTGTGCCACTAGTGACTACGCCAATTTTATTTCCTTGTTCATCAACAATGTCATAATCGTGACGAGGAACCCCTCTTTCATTCAATTCAAAGGCAACTAATTTTTTAGCAACGCCATTTTCTTTTTGTTTTTTTAATGCTTCTGAATTTGTAAACTCTTTAGTGAATTTAGTGATCCAACCCAAACCAGCTTCCAGAGGAGATGTTTGGTCATTTATGTCGTTTCCATAAAGGCAATATCCCATTTCTAATCGTAAGGTATCTCTAGCTGCAAGACCTATTGGTTTGATTCCAAATGCAGCACCTGCTTCCATCACTTTATTCCAAACCTGTTCAACTTCTTCATTTTTGCAATAAATTTCAAAACCACCGCTACCTGTATAACCTGTTGCTGAAATTATAACGTGCTCTATACCTGCAAAATCACCAACCACAAAACTATAATTGGGTATTGTTTTTAAATCAACGCTGCTTAAGGATTGCATTGCTTCTGCAGTTTTAGGTCCTTGAATGGCTAAAAGCGAATATTTATCTGAAATGTTACGCATTTCTGCTCCCATCGTATTGTGTTTAGAAATCCAATTCCAATCTTTCTCTATGTTTGAAGCATTTACCACAAGCAACCATTTTTCAGCTTCTAGGCGATATACAATTAAATCATCTACAATACCTCCTGTTTCATTAGGCAAACAGCTGTATTGTGCTTTACCATTTACTAATACTGAAGCGTCATTGGAACATACTTTTTGAATCAAGTCTAAGGCTTTGTCTCCAAGAATTAAAAATTCACCCATATGCGATACGTCAAATACCCCAACGCCGTTTCTTACCGTAAGATGTTCTGCACTTACGCCTTCATATTGTATCGGCATATTGTACCCTGCAAAAGGTGCCATTTTTGCTCCAAGAGCTTCATGAATGTGTGATAATACTGTGTTTTTCATAGTCAACCTCTCTGCATTGGCAGAGATCTCATTTTTAATAGTTAATCCTCTAATTTTATGCGTTTTTCAATCGCAAGCAAATTTATTTAAAATAAAATTCTTAACGCCTAAAATGTTTGAATGTTTTGAACAATGGTTGTATTTTAGAGTGGTTATTTGTTATACTTAAAAAAATAATTTAAAATTACTATTTTAAGTGTCTTGACGCATTTTTTTAATTTTATCTCTTTATCATGAAAATATATACAGCCAAACAATTTTACGAGGCAGACAAAGCAACTGTTGAAAAGCAAAAAATCACTTCTATTGATTTGATGGAGCGAGCAGCTGAACTGGTTTTTCAATGGTTAGATGGTCAGTTACAAGGTGCTAAAGTGCCTATTCATATTTTTTGTGGCATAGGAAACAATGGGGGAGATGGATTGGCTTTAGGTAGAATGCTTTTGCAAAAGGAGTATAATGTTACGTGCTATGTGGTTAATTATAGCAATCAACGGTCGCCTTGTTTTTTGATTAACTACGATCGTATTAAGAATGTGCATCCTCTATGGCCACTTTTAATGAAAGAAGAAAGTGATTTTCCAAATATACAAAAAGAAGACATCGTTATAGATGCTATTTTTGGCATTGGACTCAATCGCCCTTTACTGGGTTGGGTAAAAGATCTTATTCAACATTTGAATGCATCCCAAGCGTTTATACTCTCTATTGATATTCCTAGTGGTTTGTTTGTGGATATTCCTACTCCAGACAAAGATGCAGTAATAAAAGCGAATATTACGCTAACTTTTCAAGCACCTAAATTGGTTTTTTTCCTTCCGGAAACGGCCGTTTTTTCAAAATCAGAAGAAATTTTACCAATAGGTTTGGATGCAGCATATCTTGCAAAAACACCAACGGAAGCTGTATTAATTCAAAAACAAGAGATACTTGCGATGTATGTGCCAAGAGAAAAATTTGGACACAAAGGCACCTATGGGCATAGTTTGCTAATAGGTGGGAGTTACGGAAAAATGGGAGCGGTGACACTGGCAGCCCTTTCCTGTTTGCGCGCTGGAGCCGGAAAAGTTACTGTAGGCATACCTAAATGTGGGTACACCGTCTTGCAAACCGCAGTTCCGGAAGTTATGGTACTAACCGATACGGATGAAAATGAAATAACCAATTTTTCATTTCCGATACATCCGGAGGTTATTGGAATTGGAATAGGATTGGGTACTTCAGCCGAAACCGAAAAGGGGTTTTTAAAATTTTTAAAAACACAAAAAAAACCTATGGTGATAGATGCCGATGCGCTCAATATTCTTGCAAAAAATCCAAAGTCGCTCAAAGATGTTCCTAAAATGTCAATTTTGACTCCGCATCCGGGGGAGTTGGAACGATTGATTGGTAGATGGACAGATGATTTTGATAAATTAATAAAAACAAAAGCACTTTCAAAAAAGCACCATTTGGTTATAGTAATTAAAGGAGCTCATACCATAACTGTGTATCAAGACAAATTGTATGTAAATACCACAGGAAGTCCAGGAATGGCAACTGCAGGCTCTGGAGATGTGCTAACCGGAATAATTACCGGATTAATTTCACAAGGATATGGAACACTTGATGCTGCTATCTTCGGTGTTTATTTACACGGAAGTGCCGGAGATATCGCTGTGCAAAAAACAGGTTATGAATCGCTTATCGCTGGGGATATTGTATCCCATATTGGTGATGCTTATTTGGAATTGATTAGAGTTGATGAGAAATAATGAAATTCTAATAAGTACAGTATGTTATTACCTTGGTTTTTTTATCCTATTTCTCTTAGATATTCAACAACTTGAATTATAGAGATTAAAGTTTTTCTTTTAAATATGCCCCTGTAATAGAGTCTTTAATTTTTATAATTTCCTCTGGCGTTCCTGTAGCAAGTATATTTCCTCCATTTTCACCTCCTTCGGGACCTAAATCAATTATGTAATCGGCACATTTTATCAGGTCTAAATTATGTTCTACTACAATGATGGAATGCCCTTTTTCTATAAGCGCCTCAAAGGATTTTAATAATTTTTTGATGTCGTGAAAATGAAGTCCGGTAGTAGGTTCGTCAAAAATAAATAAGGTTTTATCCTTGGTATCGCCTTTTACTAAAAAAGAAGCTAGTTTGATACGTTGTGCCTCACCTCCAGAAAGAGTTGACGAACTTTGCCCCAATTGCACATAGCCTAAACCTACATCTTGAAGGGGCTTAAGTTTGCTATATACTTTTTTTTCTTCATGGGTTTTGAAAAAGGCAATAGCATCGTCTATAGTCATGTTTAAAACATCATCAATATTTTTTCCTTCAAAAGTCACCTCTAGGACTTCTTTTTTAAAGCGTTTTCCATTGCAGGTTTCACATTCCAGATGTACATCGGCCATAAATTGCATTTCAATAGTTACTTCTCCTTCGCCTTTGCAGGTTTCACATCTTCCTCCATCCACATTGAAAGAGAAATGTTTAGGTTGGTAATTTCTTATTTTAGCAAGTTTTTGTTTGGTAAATAAAGCCCTGATTTCGTCATAGGCTTTTATATAGGTTACCGGATTTGAGCGGCTGGACCTTCCTATTGGGTTTTGGTCAATAAACTCGATGTTTCTTAGATTTTCATATTTACCCTCTAGTTTGGAAAACTGCCCTGGTTTTTCTCCAGTTCCTGTTAGTTGTCTTTGTAAAGCAGGATATAAAATTTTCTTAACCAAGGTGCTTTTTCCACTACCCGAAACTCCGGTTACAGCTACAAAAGAGGCTAAAGGAAAGGTTACATCGATGTTTTTTAAATTGTTTTGTCTGGCCCCAATTACTTTAATAAAGTACTGCGATTTTCTTCTTTTTTTTGGCACTTCAATTTGCATGCTATGATTGAGGTATTGCGAAGTGAGCGAGGTTTGATTTAATATTTCTTCATACGTGCCGTGTGCAACAATTTCTCCACCATAACTTCCTGCTTCAGGACCAACATCAATAATGGTATCAGCGGCTTTCATTATATCTTCATCGTGCTCGACCACTATAACAGTATTTCCTAAATCTCGAAGATTTTGCAATACACCAATTAATCGCACTGTATCTTTTGGATGTAATCCAATACTGGGTTCGTCTAATATATACATGGAGCCAACAAGGCTACTACCCAAGGAAGTTGCTAAATTAATGCGTTGAGATTCACCACCGGAAAGGGTATTAGATTTTCGGTTTAAGGTGAGGTAATTTAAACCAACATTTTTTAAAAAAGAGAGACGGTTATTAATTTCTGTGAGTAACCGTTTTGCTATTTCTTTATCTGAATGGTGGAGCTCTATTTCTTGGAAAAACAGAGCAAGATTGTCTATAGAAAGTTCTACTAATTCAGAAATGGATTTGTTTGCTACTTTTACATAATTGGCTTCCACACGCAGTCTTTTTCCTCTACAAGTGTTGCATTTGGTCTTACCGCGATACCTGGAAAGCATCACACGATTTTGAATTTTATAACTTTTTTCCTCTAAATATTTAAAAAAGGAATGTAAGCCTTCAAAGTACTTGTTTCCATCCCAAACCAGTTGTTTTTGCTCCTCGGTAAGTTCAAACCACGGTTTATGGATGGGAAAATCAAATTTGTAAGCGTTATTAACCAATTGGTCACGATACCAGCTCATACTTTCCCCACGCCAAGGATAAATACAATTTTCAAAAACGGAAAGGGAGGTGTTAGGAATGACCAATTCTTCATCAACACCTATAACGTCGCCATAACCTTCGCAAGTAGGACAAGCTCCATAAGGATTATTAAAGCTGAATAAATGAATGCTAGGTTCCAAAAATACCATGCCATCGGCTTCAAAACGGTTATTAAACTCTCGTATATGGTTGTTTTCAATATCTTCTAGAAACAAAACTCCTTTTCCCTCAAAAAAAGCTATCTCTATTGCATCTGTAAGGCGGTTGTAAAAGTCTTCTTCGTTTTTTGTGATAATTCTATCTACAACAAGAAAAACTTCTTCGGCATTATATTCATTTGTCTCTAATAAAAAGTCTTCTATTCTTAAAATTTTGTTTTTGTGTTGTATTCTGGCATATCCTTGTTGTGCAAGTGCTTTTAGTTTATTGATTAATGTTCTTCCTTCCTCTAAAAGAATAGGAACTAGAAGGAGGAGTTTTTTTCTTTCTTCTAAAGTTTTTATATAGTCAATAACAACTTGAGTTGTATCTTTTTTTACTTCAATTCCAGAAATAGGAGAGTAGGTTCTTCCGATTCTAGCATAGAGAAGTTTTAGATAATCATAAATTTCAGTAGAAGTGCCAACAGTAGATCTAGGATTTGTAGTGTTTACTTTTTGTTCAATGGCTATAGCCGGTGCAATACCTTTTATATAATCCACTTTAGGTTTGTTTAATTTGCCTAGAAATTGTCTGGCATAAGAAGAAAGACTTTCAACATAACGGCGTTGTCCTTCGGCATACAAAGTGTCGAATGCCAAAGTAGATTTTCCGGAACCGGAGAGGCCGGTGATTACTATTAATTTATTTCGCGGAATAACAACATCTATATTTTTTAAATTATGAAGCTTTGCACCTTTTATAAGGATGTTTTGTTTTGGATCTACAGCGTCTATTTTCAATGCAGTCAATATTTTTTAGGGATACAAAGGTACTATTTTGAAAGTGTCTTTGTAAATGTAATTTTATTAATTTTTCGAAAATTAGGTGGTAGGGTAATCTGAAATGCAACTGTTATTAATGAAAAGTATTGTTTTTTACTAAAATAAATTATGTTAAAAAAATTAACTTATTTGCATTTGTAAAATCTTTGTTGTTATATTTACGTCAAGTTAACACAAACTAACAAAAACGTAGCCTATAGCATAGCATTACTTTTTAAACTAAATAATTTAAATCCATAAGGGTTTATGCCATTTTTAAAATCTAATGATATGAATACTTCACCTACAGATGCATTCCTAGTAAGCGCATACATAAGCGGAAACGAAAAAGCTTTATCAGATCTTATTGAACGACATAAACAACGAGTATATAGTTTTATTTACTCAAAAGTTTACGATCGAGATGTTACCGAAGATATTTTTCAGGACACCTTTATCAAAGTAATTAAAACATTAAAACGCGGTGCATATAATGAGGAAGGTAAGTTTCTTCCATGGGTAATGCGTATTTCGCACAATTTAATTATAGATCACTTCCGAAAAAACAACAGAATGCCTAAGTTTGAAAACAATGGTGATTTTAATATTTTTTCTGTTTTATGTGATGATGATTTAAATATAGAGCGTAAAATTATTAAAGGGCAGGTAGAAGAAGATCTGAGAAGAATTATTGAGGAGTTACCTGAAGATCAAAAAGAAGTTTTGATAATGCGTTTGTACAGGGATATGAGTTTTAAAGAAATATCAGAACAAACAGGAGTGAGTATTAATACGGCATTGGGGAGAATGCGGTATGCACTTATCAATTTACGTAAAGTAATAGATAAGCATAATATTGTATTAGTAAATTAATACAATAAAAGTTTTTTTGATGCGTTACCATGTAACACTAACATCAAAACAGCTATAAATGGAAAAAACTTACTCTAAAATCTCACCGGAAACGATGAGTAATTTATCCCCAAAAGCGGAAACTATTAAATTTCTGCTTGATTATTCGAAGGCTTTAAGTGTTATAGATTGTTATAAATGGAAGTTTGAAGCACTTCTAAACTAAACTTTGGAAAAGTCCCGTTACACACGGGACTTTTTTTTGTAGTATGCCTCAAGGACCGATTTTCTTCCTATTGTTTTGGTAATGATATCTTTCTCTAAATTCCATCCTCTTGCAGGGGAATACTGTCTGCCATACCAAATTATTTGTAAATGCAATATATTCCATAATTTCTTCGGAAATAATCGTTTTGCATCTTTTTCTGTTTGCACAACATTTTTTCCATTGCTAAATCCCCATCGGTACATCAATCGATGTATATGGGTGTCCACAGGAAAAGCCGGAATATGAAATGCCTGCGACATCACAACGCTTGCTGTTTTATGACCCACAGCGGGTAAAGCCTCTAAATCTTCAAAACTAGCAGGAACTCTACCATTATGTTTGTTTATGAGAATGTGTGATAAGTTATATATACCTTTTGCCTTCATAGGCGAAAGACCTACAGGTTTTATAATTTTTCTAATTTCTTCTACAGAAAGTTTTATCATATCATAAGGATTATCGGCTTTTGAAAATAAAATGGGAGTGATAAGATTTACGCGAACATCGGTACTTTGTGCAGAAAGTATTACTGCGATAAGTAGAGTATATGGATCTTTGTGATCCAAAGGTAGAAGTATATCCGGGTATATTTTATTTAACGTTTTAATAACAAAATGTACCTTTTCTTGCTTAGTCATTTTTTATATATTTAAAAAGCTAAAAATACAAGAATTATCAAGGACATACAATTTAAGTTTTAAAAGGCGTAAACTAAATAAACAAATACATTAAAACCATGAAAACATTAGGCATTGGAGACAAAGTACCAAATTTTACTACTAAAGATCAAGATGGAAAACGGATTTCCCTATCCGATTACAAAGGGAAAAAACTTATTGTTTTTTTCTATCCAAAAGCCAATACACCAGGATGTACAGAGGAAGCCTGTAATTTAAAAGATAATTATAAAGCATTGCAAGAAGAAGGATATGAATTATTAGGTGTTAGTGCAGATAGTGAAAAAGAGCAAAAGAAATTTAAGGACAAATTTGCATTTCCTTTTCCCCTTTTGGCAGATGAAGACAAAACTGTTATTTCCATTTTTGGTGTATGGGGGCCTAAAAAGTTTATGGGCAAGGAGTATGAAGGTATTCACCGTATGACATATGTTATCGACGAAAAAGGGGTGGTTAAAAAAGTAATTGATAAGGTGAAAACAAAAGACCACGCGGCTCAGTTGCTGGGTTAGTTTTCATCTTTTTAAAACAGTATTGATACGCCTTTTATTGTTTAGTGGCTTCCTGTCTTATAGCTTGATGGCCAAATAAGTTTTTCTCTTTAATAATTTTAGAAACTCCCGGAGGAAGCATTACTTCCCAACCATCATTTCCATCTGAAATCATTTGCAATACTTCTCTGGAGAAAATATTTAAAATATCCGGATTATAATCTTCAATATCTACTACTTTACCATTGTATTTAAAAAATTTATACAATTCTTTCATACGAGGATGTACTTTTAAATTTTCACTTGTTGTAATTTCGTTAGTTACAACATCTTGCATTGGGTATAAATAAACTTTAAGGTCTTTAAAGAATAGTTTTCCAAAAGCTTCTAAAATCCCTCCACTTAAATGTCTGTAATATTTTTCATCAAATATATCAATCAAGTTGTTAACACCCATGGTAAGACCCATTCGAGCTTTAGTATATCTTGAAAAGTATTCTACAAGTTTGTAATATTCTTGGAAATTAGAAATTAAAACGGTATGCCCAAGAGAACAAAGCAAACGGGCTCGGTCCATAAAATCTTCTTCGTCAATTTCTCCTTCAGCACGTAAATTAGAAAGGGTGATTTCAAAAAGGCAAATGGTGTTTTCTTTATCTACTTTATTTTCATGGACAAAAATATCATACGAGCGTTCATACATGTCAATGTTTACTTTGGTAACCGGTCTAAAACTTCCTCGAAGAGCTAGGATATTTTTTTTGTAGAGTACGGCTGCCGGCAGCATATTGTTGCCGTCTGGACCAAACATAACGGCTTCAGTCATTCCATTTTTAATAAGCTGTAAACTCATCAAACGATTATCTACTTTTTCAAATCTAGGACCTGAAAAATTAATCATATCTATTTCAATTTGATCTTTATCAATATGGTCATACAAATAACGGAGTAATTTTCTAGGCTCATCATGTTTGTAATAAGCGCCGTATATTAAATTAACCCCTAAGGTTCCTAAAGTAATTTGTTGCAGTTTTGCGTCATTTTCTAAGAATCTTGCGTGCAAAATAATTTCATTATAATCTTCGTTCGGATCCATTTGAAATTTAATACCGACCCAGCCGTGCCCTTTAAATTTTTTTGCAAAATCTATGGTTGCTACGGTATTTGCATAAGCAAAGAAAAGTTTACTGGGGTGCTTTTCTCTAGAAATACGATCTTCCATTAATTGCATTTCGTGGAATAGCATTTTTTTAAGCCGTGCTTCTGTTACATACCTTCCATCATCTTCCACACCATAAATAGCATCACTAAAATCTTTATCGTAAGCAGACATGGCTTTGGCAATGGTACCAGACGCTCCACCAGCTCTAAAAAAATTACGAACAGTTTCTTGACCGGCACCAATTTCGGCGAAAGTTCCGTAAATATTTTCGTTAAGATTGATTCGAAGGGATTTACTCTTTATGGAGGGTATTTGTTCAAATTCTTTATCCCCTTTGATAGTTTCCGGCATAGTGTTACGGTTAAGAAATTATTTCTATACAAAGGTACTAAATAAGACAGCCAAACAAAAAAATATCTTTAGTTTTGTATGTATGTTAACCCCTTTACAAATAACTTTTTTAGGTACAGGAACTTCACAAGGTATTCCTGTAATTGGAAGCAACCATCCAGTTTGTAAAAGCAAGGATAGTAAGGATAAAAGATTGCGAGTTTCTATTTTAATTTCTTGGGAAAATTATAATTATGTAATTGATTGTGGCCCCGATTTTAGAATGCAAATGTTAGAGGCAGATTGCACAAAATTAGACGGTGTTTTATTCACTCACGAGCATAATGACCATATAGCAGGTTTGGATGATATAAGGCCTTATTTTTTTCGTCAGGGCGACATTCCTATTTATGCCCATAAAAGGGTAATTTTGGCGCTTAAAAAACGATTTGATTATGTGTTTGCTAAAGAAGATAAATACCCGGGAGCTCCTACGGTTATTGAAAATGAAATAGATAAAAGTACTCCGTTTAAAATTGCAAATCAATGGGTTATACCTATTGAGGTGATGCATAATAGGTTGCCGGTTTTGGGTTTTAGAATACAAAATTTCACCTATATTACTGACGCAAAAACCATCGCTCCAGAGGAGGCTGCAAAAATTAAAGGCACAGAAGTTTTAGTAATTAATGCTTTACGCATGGAAGCACATCATTCTCATTTTAATCTAAGTGAAGCATTGGCGTTTATTGCAGAAATACAGCCTAAAAGAGCTTATCTAGTTCATATAAGTCACATGCTTGGTTTTCATGAGGAGGTGCAAAAATTGCTTCCAGACACTGTTTTTTTAGCGTATGATGGTTTAAAAATTATGGTTTAAATCCTTTGTAAATGGTACCTGTTCTAAATAAAAAATTATGAGAAATAAAATATTTATGTATTTGTTTATTTTTTCGGTTTTAATGTTATTGTTTATGTACATAAATCAGAAAAAAATATATGAAAATCAAGAAGAAAAAATTGAAATTTTAAAAGAAAAAGTAACGACTTCTGAGTCGGAACTAAAAATAGTAGAAGCTGAAAACTCAAATCTTAATTATTTTTCACTTCAAGGTAATGAAAATGCGATGTCCTACTTTGAAAATTTAGGCTATGAAGCAGATCAAATAGAAAATTTAGTTACCGAACAAATTTACAAGCAAAATACTACAGAAGGTAGTAACCCTCTAGTACCTTATGAGGGGATGGCTTCTTTTATGAAAATTAACAAAGTGCGATTTTTAAACCACAAATGGCTCATTGCAGATTTTACCGACGGCACCTATTGGGGGGAAATGCTTATTCAGTTTGATTTGAATGAAAAAAAGGAAATTACCCTAAATACCATTGGTTCGTTGTTGTATCCCTCAAATTAATTTTAATAGCGTGCTAATTTTTTATATTCTCTTTTCTAGCCAAGCTTTCAATTCAAAAAAATTTTGCGGAGCCACGCCGTGTCCTACAGGAAATTCACTGTATTGATTTTTAATCCCCAAGTTGTCTAAAAAAGGTTTTGTTTTTCTAGCCAACGCTACCGGAATAACCTGATCTACGCTTCCGTGAGAACAATAAAAATCTAAATGGGCATAGCTATTTGTTTTACCTTCATTTGATACTAGTTCTTCTTGAATATAGCCACTTAATGCAATTACATTTTTTATTTTTTCGGGATAATTTAAAGCCACAGCATAACTCAGTATAGAGCCCTGACTAAATCCAAATAGAGTGACATTTTCTTTATCTACAGGATATTTTGCTATAAGCTCATCAATAAAGTTGGCTATTAAAACCACCGATTTTTTTGCTTGTTCGGTATCGCTGAATTTTCCTGTGGTTGTGTTCCAATTTATAGCATACCAAGCATTGTCATAAGGTTCCATTGTAAACGGTGCTCTTGCTGATATAATGAATAAATCTTTAGGTAATTCTTGAGCAAACGAAAATAAATCTTTTTCATCACTTCCATAGCCGTGAAGCATTACTAATAGTGGTGCCTTATTATTTGGATTTTTAGACTCTTTTATTAGATAATGCAAGCTTAATGTATTATTTTTCATATAATATATTTAAAAAAAATGCCGTATTCTTTAAGGATAACGGCATCTTTTAGGAATTTATTTTTTAGTTATCCAACACTTTTAAACCAGTCTTGAAATTGTATTCCTAAAACAGGCACCGGTTTTATTTCTCCCTGAATAGCACTTATGAGTCCTAAAACCCATAAAACTAGAATTGCGATAGATAAAATCCAGCCAAGGAAGGACATACCTAACATTGCTAGTGATAAATTTAATATCCAGACGAGTATTCCAAGAATCATAATGCCAAGAGATTGACGTACATGAAATGCTCCAAATGAAGTTTTGTTTCCGTTGTGTAATATAAGAGCAATAACCCACCCTATCAACCAAAGATAGGCGATAATGGCAACTGTTTTTCCGTCGTTGACGCTTGTATTTTCCATGATTAGAAAAATTAATGGTTAGTTAGTTTAAAAGTAAGAAAATTTTAATCTAAAAAGGTAAACCATTCTTGAAACTTTTCACTAAAGTAAGGAAAGACCACTTTTTTTCCTTGCATAGCATGAAAAAGAGCAATAGCCCATAAAATAAAGGAAATTAAAAGAATGACTTCACCGGCAAGTAAATGGATTTCAGCCTGTGTCACCACCGAAATAAATAATAGTATAACAAGACCAAACATCGTTTTTATGTGGTAAGTAGCATAAGCTGACCGAACATCCTTATTCATGAAATAAGCAATAATTAAACCTATGAAAGTTAAATAACTTACTAGAGCAATTGTTTTTTCTTGTTGTGTGGGCATTATTTATTTTTGGTGTAAAATTAATTTTTGATTGGCATAAATACCATACACTTTTCCTTTTAAAGTATGATTAAGTAAAATTGCATTTTTTGAAGTAGAAAGGATGTCACTTATTTTAAAAGTCCATTCTTTTACTGGATTAAATAGGGTTATGTTTGCAATTCCGCCTTCTTTTATTGGGGTAATTGGTACTGAAAAACGATTTTTTAATCGGGTTAAAAAATTTACGGCTTCTTCGGCTGAAAAAATAGAATGTAATGCCCCAAAACAACTTTCTAAACCAATGCTTCCAAACATGGCATGGTCAAATTCAATTTTCTTATGCTCAATATCTATGGGGTTATGGTCGCTAGTAACTCCATCTATGGTCCCATCTTTTAACCCTTCTATTAGTGCTTTTATATCTTCTTTGGTTCGAAGTGGGGGTAACACCTTTGCATTTGAATTGAAATCAAACAAAGCTTCGTCTGTCAGTATGACATTGTTTATAGAAACACTACATGTAATATCTAGACCTTTATTTTTTGCTTCTCTTATTAATCTTACACTTTTTTTGGTAGAAATGGTAGGGATATGCAATTTGCCTCCTGTGTATTCCAATATAAAAATATTTCTATTGATGTCAAGTTCTTCCGCTAGTGCTGCTATGCCTTTCAATCCTAGCTTGGTGCTGTTTCCTTCTTCATTCATTACCCCATTGGTTGCAATATCATTTTCTTGTGAAAAAGCGATAATTAACCCTTTAAAATCTTGAACATATTGGAGCGCTATTTTTAAAAGATTGGGGTTTTTAATTTGTTTTTGATAATCGTAAAATGCTACGGCACCGGCATTTTTCATATCAAAAAGCTCCGCCAAATCTACTCCGTTTCCATTGCTGGTCAACGCGCCAATAGGATAAAGTGTAACAGCATTATTACCGGCTTTGGAGGTGATGTATTGGATGTCAGCTTTACTGTCAATTACCGGACTGGTATTTGAATTGATTGCCACAGCAGTAAAACCGCTTAATGCTGCTGTTTTTAATCCGTTTTGAATGTTTTCTCTTTCTTCAAAACCCGGTTCTCCAAAACTTACACTGCTATCAAACCACCCTTGTGAAATGTGTAGGTTATCTAATTTTATTTCTTTTCTATTGTTTGGATTTTCGATTTTTGGAGCAATTTTTTCAAAAACGCCATTGGTTATTAAAACATCTCGTTTTTTAGTATGATGTGGACTCATGGTGTCCAGAATAGTAACCGATTTTAGTAGTATATTCATTTAAGTATTTTTAAAAGAAACATTTCAATAACTAAAAATAATAATGCAAAAATAACAAACCATTTCCATAAATTGCGAATGTTATCGTTTTGCGCCACTTTTTCAAAAAGAGAATTTATAGTGTTGTAATTTTCAGTACCCAACCATGTAGCTGCATTTAAATAACGCAAATCACTTTCTTTACGGGAATAGTTATAACTTACTTTTTCTATTTCTAGTTCCTTATCAAAAACACCATATATCCCAGCTTTTGAAGGCATATCCGTAGTGGTGATTGTCACTTTGTTAGAGGTGTTTTTTTGTAACGGAATAAAATCAACTTCTGTGCTTTTGAGCTTTAAAATATGGTCTTGTGGCAGTTGGACTGCCACAGCAAAATAGTTTTCTTCGCCTATGTTGAAATATAAATTAGGCAAGGGCAAACTGTTTGTTGCAATGCTATAAAGTGTTGGCACTACTAAAGGCGAATTTTTAAAATTAGAATTTTCTGTTTTGATAGAACTTGTAAATAGATAACTGGTTTTATTTTGCATTAAAAATCCATCGCCGTCTTGGTAAGAAAGGACTTTAATGTGGTTTCCGGAAAGGGGATAAAAGGAATTTACTTTCGGATATTGAAAATTAGTTACCTGGCTGTCAAATACATGTTGATAAATAGGATGTGAAAAATGTATGGTAGTTATTTGTTTTTCTTGTTCTACTTTTTGTGAAAACACACCCAAATTTAAGGATTTAAAAAGTTGGTTATAGGAGGTTAGCTCTGCTTTTTCAGAAGGGATAATTACTAAGGTGCCTCCATTTTCAGCAAAAGAAGTAAGGGCGGTTTGTAAAGAAATAGGTATATTTACTAATTCGTTTAGTAGAATCGTATTTTGTTCTAAAATAAGGTTGAAATCCAATAGTTTTAGGGGTTGTGATACAAAATCAAATTCGTCTTGTGTAAATATTTTATGTAAATACGAGGCATCTGCTTCATTTACAGAAAGTACTTTAATTTTGGTTCCTTTATTTGTGTTAAAATACAGGTCATTATCAAAAAGTAACCCTTGGTCTATAATGGAAACCCTTCCATTAAATGCTGTGTTGCTTCTTATTTCAAACGGTGCAGTAACTGTAGAGGAAGTTGAAAAATCTACCGAAGTTTTTGCAACCAATATTTCTTCATTAAAAAGAGAGACAGGAATATTTTCCAAAGGAATTCCATAATTTGTTAATTGAACCTTTAGAGAAATGGCATCAGAGGACACGGAAGCAATAGAAATACTATCTACCGATATGTTTTTTTTATCGGTTGGTTTTAATTGCACTGTTGAAATCTTTATGTTTTTATTAGATACATCCGGAAATTTTTCTTGCCCTTGAAAATCAGAAATCCAAATCAGGTTTTTTTCTGAGGATTTATTTTTTGAAAATAAATTTTCAGCCTTTAATAAGACTTCCTCTAATGAGAATTGATTTGCGCTGTACTCGGTTTCTAAAATTCTATTTTTAAAATTTTCTTTTTCCGAATTTTTATAAGAAAAAGTGTTTGTAAACCAGCTAGATACTTCCGGAAGGTTTGGGTTTTCAAAAAGTTCTTGAGTTACTCTTTTAAGCAACTCACCTTTGTTTCCTTTTACCTGTAAACTAAAGGAGTTGTCTAAATAAATTACGGTTTCTTTATCTGTTTTTAAAGCAGATTCTGAAGCAATAAATGGTTGTGCAAATGCGAATATAATACACGCTAAAGCTAAAAGTCTGCTGCTTAATACTAGCCATTTTTTTAATTGGGAACTTTTTCTGGTTTGGAGGGTAACTTCTTTTAAAAACTTTACATTGGTAAAAGGCGTATTTTGAAACTTACGCAACTGAAATAAATGAACAAGGATTGGGATAATCAGTAAAAATAAAGCGTAGAGTAATTCAGGATGTTTAAACTGCATTCTAAAAAAGATTTTTCAAAGATAAAAAATGAGACGTTATTTTTTTACTATTTATAGAGAAACTTGATGTACCTACTCAAAATTTTTCAAAAACACCTAAACCAAACAAGGCAAAATCATATTTTACAGGATCCTTAGCATCCAATTTTCGTAGGGTAGTGTCTAATTCAAAAAGTGCTTTGCCATCGTTTTGTTTGCGTTTAAGCAACCCTAATTTTCTAGCAACATTACCACTGTGCACATCTAAAGGGCAAGAAAGTTGGTAGGGCTGCATGGTCTTCCAAATACCAAAATCTACTCCTGTAGCATCGTTTCTTACCATCCAGCGCAAAAACATGTTAATGCGCTTTGCGGCCGAATTATTTAAAGGATCAGAAATATGTTTGGTAGTACGAGCTGGGTGATGTATGCTGAAAAATATTTTTTTAAATTCATGAATGGCTTTTTGGGTAGAATTTGGTTCTGAATGCATTGCAAAAACAGTTTCTAAGCCTTCATGATTTTTATATATGTTTTGAAGTGCTTTTATGAAAAAGCGTACATCGATACTATTGAAGGTTCTGTGTACAAAGGGTTTTAGTTTGACGAGATCGTTTTCGGTGTGGTTTATCACAAAGTCGTATGGGGAGTTTCCCATCATTTGTATAAGTTTATTGCCATTGCTTATGATACTTTTTCTATTTCCCCAAGAAATGGTGGCAACTAAAAATCCTGCTATTTCTATGTCTTCTTTTAAAGAAAATTGATGCGGAATTTGGATAGGATCAGTTTCAATAAAAGCCAAGGTATTGTATTGAATCACTTTTTCATTAAGAAATATTTTTAATTCTTTAAAATCTCGATTGTTCAATAGTACACTTTGTTTTTGAGATTACTTGTATAGGATATTCCCATCGCTCATCACTAATTTTCGGTCTGCCATATCTGCCAATTCTTCATTGTGTGTAACAATAACAAAGGTTTGTCCAAATTCTTTTCGTAATTGAAAAAACAAGTGGTGCAGGTTGTCTGCCGAGGCGCTATCTAAATTTCCGCTTGGCTCATCGGCAAAGATAATTAATGGGTCATTTACTAGAGCTCTTGCCACAGCAACCCGTTGTTGTTCTCCACCCGAAAGTTCATTAGGTTTGTGTTTTGTGCGATGTGAAAGACCTAAAAAATGGAGTAATTCTTTTGCTTTTTTTTCTGCTTCCGATTTGTTTGTTCTTTTTATAAAGGCTGGGATGCACACATTTTCTAAAGCAGTAAATTCAGGCAAAAGTTGGTGAAATTGAAAAATAAAACCTATATTTTCATTTCGAAATTGCGCCAGTTCTTTTCGATTTAAAGTGTTTATGGATTTGTTATTTATGAAAAGTTTACCGGAGTCTTTTGAAGCAGAATCTAAAGTACCTAAAATGTGTAAAAGAGTCGTTTTTCCGGCTCCTGATACACCAACAATAGACACAATTTCGCTTTTGGCAACTTCCAAAGAAACACCTTTTAAAACATGTAAGTCATCGTAGTATTTGTGAATATTTGTTGCTTTTATCATCTTTTTCTTTTACTTGGTGAAAGTACTTATTTGTTTGTACAAAAACAATAGGAATTATTTTAATAGCGTTAGTTTTATTAGGATTTTTTGAAATGGAGTTAAGTAAATATTTATTAGAAGTAACTTGTAATTGTACTAACAAAACGTTAAATGGAATGTATTTTGTTTAAATGTATTTTATATTTGTTAAACATTTTAAATTATGATTTTAGATGATAAAGAGATTGCCACTTTTGCAGGTGGGTGTTTTTGGTGCACCGAAGCAATTTTTCAACGCATTGATGGTGTTGAAAAAGTAGTTTCAGGTTATACCGGCGGCACAATAAAAAACCCTACATACCGAGAAATTTGTACAGGAAGGACGGGTCATGCGGAGGCTATTCAAATACACTTTAAAAATGATAAAGTGACCTTTAAAGAGTTGCTTGATATATTTTTTGCTACACATAATCCCACTACGCTAAACCAGCAGGGAAATGACAAGGGCTCACAATATAGGAGTGCAGTATTTTACCATTCAGAAGTACAAAAGGTGGCAGTAATAGAAGTTATAAATTCTTTAGAAAAAAGCAATGTTTTTGAAAATAAAATGGTTACTGAAGTTACTCCATTCACTGTTTTTTATAACGCAGAAGCAGAACATAAAAGCTATTTTAATGAAAACGCCTCTCAGCCGTATTGTCAATATATAATAGTACCAAAACTAGTAACGCTAAAAAATCAGTTTTCCAACAAATTAAAAACCAGCTTATGAAATTATACGCAGGTATTGAAGATTATAGCAAACCAATAACCCAAGAAATGAGCGGTAGTTATTTTGAAATTTTGCAATCCTTAGGGGAAGATACCGATAGAGATGGCATATTAAAAACCCCCGAGCGCGCCTCAAAAGCTATGCAGTTTTTAACACAAGGCTACCATCAAAATGCAGCGCAAATATTAGAAAGTGCTATGTTTAAAGAAGATTATGAGAATATGGTTATCATTAAGGACATTGAATTGTATTCCTTATGTGAACACCATTTGTTGCCATTTTTTGGAAAAGCACATATTGCTTACATTCCTAATGGATATATTGTTGGGCTGAGTAAAATACCTCGGGTTGTTGATGTATTTGCTAGACGTTTGCAAGTGCAGGAGCGACTTACTAAAGAAATAGTAGATTGTATTTTTAACACCTTAAAACCAAAAGGAGTAGCAGTTGTAATTGAAGCTTCACACATGTGTATGATGATGCGGGGTGTGCAAAAGCAAAATTCATCTACCACAACCTCAGGATTTAGAGGAGAATTTGAAAAAAGCGAAACCCGTAATGAATTTTTAAAGCTGATAGAAAAGTAAAATAATTTTGGAACATTTATTGCGTTATATCAAGAGATTGAAATCACGCATAATGAACCCAAAATATAAACTTTTAAGAAAAAGTATCTTTTTCGATTTTATTGGAATGCTAAGCTACTTTATACCTATAGTTGGACCTTTTTTAGATCTTATTTGGGCGCCTATTGCTGCATCACAAATGTCTAAAATGTATTCCGGAACAAAAGGTAAAATTGCTTCTGTACTTGTGTTTCTTGAGGAATTATCTCCTGGTTTTGATTTTATACCTACGTTCACGATAACGTGGTTATACATATATGTGTGGAAAGGAAAAAAAGAACCATTTGGCGAACCAATAGAAGTAGAAATTATTAAGTAAAAAGCCCCAAAACGGGGCTTTTCTATTATATCTGCTTTATAAAACTATTGAATAACCAATGGAAAAGTAACGCTTATATCGGTATCTCCACCTGCGTTCGTAATGTTACCTTCACTTACTCCTTCTGCAAATTTATCCAAATCATGGCGTAAGGTGATGGTGAAATTCCCAATACTAGGCGCTCCTGTTTGAAGGCTAAATTCAAGACCAAGCGGATTGCCATTTTCATCTAAATCTAAATAGGTGATGTTTGTAATGTTCAAACCGCCACCCACTTGGTAAAAAAATTGGTGTGCAATGTCTTCGTCTTTAATTTCTAGTGTAATATCATCAACAGGGCTTTCGGTTTCATTTAATACTACCATAGATGCGTTATAGGAAGCGTTTGCTAATAAATCGCTACTGCTAGTTATTATAGGAGCATTTGGGCCATCGCCATCTAAGTCGCGGTATTCTATAACCACATTTGGTCCTTGGTTTGTAACTAAAGTAACTCTAAGTGTGGTGATTAGCTCCTCTTCATTTATTGGATCGCCACCGTTGTCATTTCTTGAACAAGAGGTTAAAAAAAGAGTTGCAGTAAAGAAAAGCACTATTATTTTTAAATTTTTCATACGTGTTTGTGTTAAAGTTTAATAATTAATTTTTAATCGTACTATAATATTTCTTCCTAAGTCATCTGCATAATAACGAAGTCGGTTTAGGTAATCTCGGTATTCGGTATCAAAAATATTATGGATAGTAAGCCCTAGGTTTAAAACTGAGTTATCAAATACTTTAAAATCGGCATCTGCATTAAAATGCAAGAGATGGTAAGCATCCGGCGGTGTGCTTAAATCTACTAAAGCAAAAGTGTTTGTACTGGGCAAAAATATTTCAAAATTTGTTTCTGGATATTCATTTTGTCGAAACACATAGTTACTTTCCAAAGATAGTTTTAGGTTTTTCCATTTTTTATTTTTATAATGAAAATATGTCGCTAAATTAACTGGTGGCATTTGTATCAAGGCTTCATCGGTTTTCTTGTCGTTTCCTTTTACAAATGAAAATTTTGTATTTACAGAAAAGTTGCGATCTAATTTCACATACCCATCAATATCTATTCCAAAGAGAGTAGCATTAGTTTGCCGAAACTCCCATACTTGAAAATTTCCACGGATGGTTTGTTCAATTGCAACAGGTTCTAACAAAATAAAATTTTGTATAGAATTTAAATATGGATTGATGGTAAAACTAAAATTAGCTTCTTTTTTTTCCAAAGCCACAGAAAATTTATTTGCAATTTCTTGAGTAAATCGAATATCTCCTATTTCAATTCTGGATGCCGATTGGTGTAACCCCTCACTGAACAATTCCGAAGGATTTGGAGCTCTTGTAGCTAGAGAATAGTTAACAAGAAGGTCATAATTTTTTAAAAATGAATACCTAAAACCGGCAGTTCCTGAAAAGTTATGGTAATTAAAAATAGGATTAGTAAGTATTTGGTTTCCAAAATCTTCCACCACAATTTCAGGGAATTCTAAGTTGTATTCTCTGCTTTCCCAAAGGGATTTTCTATAAAATTTATTTGCATCGATATGGTTAAAATCATAACGAAATCCACCTTCTAAAGTCCAAAAGTCGTCTAAACGATATTTTCCTAAGACATATATTGCGGCATCCAGTTTGTCATAATCAGGAATGAGTCTGCGCACACCGGTATCCGGATTGGCATAATTGTTTTGATACCGCAATAAAATACCTGCATTTCCTTTCAATTTTGGATGTGCATCATAACTTAGATCAGCAGTCAAGGAGTGGGAGGAAAGTTCTAAATCTACCGCTGCTTTATCACCACGTCCACCGCGCCGAATATCAAACTCCAGTCGGTTGTTAAATTGAAAATCGTATTGGGTTTCCAGTTTTCCAAAATTAGTAAGACGGCGAAACACTTTTACTTTTGCTAAATGGTGTGTAACTTCCTGTTTTGGATTGTCAATGGTATATGTAAAATCATTTATCACCAAAGGTCGATTGCTATTTATGGCTCTGAATTGGTCATCAGCACCACCTATATGCGATGCTCTAAGGATTCCTAATTCATTTTGAAAAAAGGAATAATAGCCTTCAAAACCATAGGTAAATTTATTTACTCCAAAACGCAAAGAGGCACCTTTTTCAACCATTGCCGTATTGCTAAGCACATAGTTAGGAGCTTCAAAATCGCCAAATCTTTTAAAGGTTCCTTGAGTATTAGCATACCAACCGTTTTCATAGGTTTTTGTTAAGGAAGAAGTTAGTGTTCCACCCCGTCCATTTGTACCTGCTGTCAGTATTGTTTTTCCAAACAAAGAATCTTTTTTAATAATTCTTTCTGGTTCTAACAATACTATGCCGCCAACTGCATCTCCACCATATTGCAAAGCCGATGCTCCTTTAATTACGGAAATACTTCCGGCACTATTTACATCTACATTAGGGGCATGTTCGGCACCCCATTCCTGGTCTTGCATACGCACGCCATTATTCATTATTACCACACGACTGCTATGTAATCCTTGAATAACAGGTTTTACTACGGTACTTCCTGTATTTAAAGAGGAAACACCACTAAGTAATTTTAAAGCATCACCAAGATTTGCATAACTTAAACTTTCTAATTGGTCACTGCTTATTTTGTTTTCCAATTGGGTAGTGACATGGTCTATTCCTGCGCTACCTTTAACAGTAACTTGATCTAATTCTTCTAGATGATGTTCTAGCTTTATGGTTAGTTTTCCGTTATTTGGTACTGTTATCTGAACAATCTTGGTGGAACATTCCGGATGAGAAACTTGCAAGGTATAGGTGCCCGGGCAAATATTTTCTAGCCGAAAGTTTCCGTTTAAATCGGTTTGAGTAATTTTTTCAACTCCAACAACTATAATGGTAGCTCCAATAAGTTTGCTGCCATCGTGAAAATCCTCAATACTTCCTTCAAGCGTTTCTGAACATACTTGGGGGTATATATAAGAGGTAAAAAATAAAAATAGTATGAATAATCGCATTTTTAATTAATTATTTAGTGAATACTTCTGTTTTTTTTACCAGAAGAAATGGTAAAAAAAAATAAAAACGGTTGTTAAGCTACAGCCGGAGGTCCACGTAAATTAAAATGCAGTTGGTTATAATTGCTAAAAAGCAATGTATAGGAAGAAAAAGTAGAATTAAAGTTTTTTATTAGTGAAGGAGTTTCTTCAAAAAAAGAAATAAGTATAGCTGGGGTGAGGTGAAAATCACAAAGCTGGCAATCTAGATCTTTTTTGTGAAAATGCAGTGTACCCATTTCAGTACAATGCTGGTGCTTGTCATGACTATAGGCATGAGCAAAATTTATTATGGATGGAAAAAGCAAAGCAAAAGCAAGAATTGCAAGGAGTATTTTTTTTGCTATGTTGCTTTTTTGCTCTTTCATGAAGCATCATCGAGATTTTTAAAACCAAATCTTCTAAGCATTTTCTTTTCAAAAGCCCAAAAGAAATCAATTTCACCGTATAACCACCCTATAATTAGTAATATAATTTGATAGGCTAAAAATAAAAGGATAATTCGGATGGGCCAAAATAACCAAAAGTCTGCTGAAATTCCTAAAAGTAATGTTAAAGGTTTCCCTAGTTTAGTTGCTGTGCTTCCCGTGATTCCAAAAACTATAAAAATAGTGAGTAATTGCCAATTGGAAGATATGCCCCAACGTGCTTTTAATTTCTTCATCGAAGTTTTTGGTTGTAAGTAGTTTCAAAATATTTGAAGTAATTATATAATAGGTAATTTACTTCTAGTCCATAACGAACATTTGAGTCATAATTAATTTCTTGTTCGTATAAAAGTTTAGAATATCCAGGTGAATATACCCTTCGGTTGTACTCTGAAACATAAATCTGATTTCTGGTTTCTAAATATTCTATTCCATAAAATGTTTTGGGTGGTTGTGTCATAAGCCAGGAATTAAACCCGGGTTCTATGATAATGATTTCATATTCTATACTGTCATTTGCAATGCGTAACGTATCGGAGGAGGCAATAGAAGGCAAATCACCTCCTGATTTTACGGTTTTTTTTGTAGAATCACAACTGTACATGAAAAGGGAAAATGCCATTAAAATGTATATACTTTTCATCTATAAGTAATTATATGTTTTTCATTAGTTATATGAAATCGCTTCTCTTCCTAGGTGTTTACTTACACAAACTAGCTATTAATGGCTATTTCATAGGAAACCAATAGGTACAAAAATACCTAAAATAAATGCACAGATTTTCATTTTAACGGCATTTAACAAAAAAACATTAGTTAGACTGAAATATTTCAATAATTTGTTGTGCTAATTCGGTGCCAATTCTGTCTTGTGCTTCATTGGTTGCAGCACCGATATGTGGTGTTAAGGATATTTTAGGATGCATCAATACTTTTATTTCAGGAACTGGTTCTTTTTCAAAAGTGTCTAGACCGGCAAAGGATAGTTTGTTGTTATCTAACGCCTCTACTAAAGCCACTTCATCAAGTACACCACCACGTGCTGCATTGATTATAGCAGCACCATCTTTCATTAAAGCAATTTGTTCTTTTCCAATTACATATTGCTTTTGTGCAGGCACGTGTATGGTAACAAAATCACTTTGGTTTAGCAAATCGTTTAAGGGTATCGTCTTGATTTTTACCTCCAAACTTTGTCCATCAAATAATTCTACTTTAATGGATTCGTTTTCTATAAAACTATCAGAAGCAATAACCTTCATGCCACAGCCTAGTGCAATTTTAGCAACTTCTTTACCTATGCGTCCTATGCCAATTATTCCAAGGGTTTTTCCTCTTAATTCCACCCCTTTTGCATAGGCTTTTTTAAGGTCGTTGAATTTTAAATCACCATCTAAAGGCATATTTCTATTGGCATCGTGTAAAAATCGAATGCCGGTAAAAAGATGGGCAAAAACTAATTCGGCAACAGATGCCGAGGAAGAAGCCGGTGTATTGATTACCTTTATTCCTTTTTCACGTGCATAAGCTACGTCAATATTGTCCATACCCACGCCGCCACGACCTATCACTTTAATAGATGGGCAGGCGTCTATTACTTCTTTACGTACTGTGGTTGCACTACGCACCAAAACCACGTCAATAGCGTGTTGGTTTACATAATTTGCCAATTGTTCTTGGGCAACTTTAGTAGTTATTACTTCAAATCCGGCTTGTTGTAATGTGTCTATACCACTTTTTGAAATTCCGTCGTTTGCTAATACTTTCATAAGCTTGTTTCGCCTAGGCGATTGTAATTTAATTTATTTGAGATGTTTTTTAACCTTTACTTTTTAAATGTTGCATTACATCCACCAAAACCTGAACGCTTTCCAGTGGCAATGCATTGTACATAGAGGCACGATATCCACCAACGCTTCGGTGTCCGTTTAATCCATTAATACCTGCTTCTTTCACTAATCCTTCAAAAGTATCTTTCATCGATTCATCCACTAGGTTAAAAGTAGCGTTCATAGTAGATCGGTCTTCTTTATTGGCTACAAATCCTTTAAATAATTCATTGTTATCTATTTCAGCATACACTAGTGCTGCTTTTTTATTATTTATTTTTTCAATGGCGGCAATACCTCCATTATCTTTCAACCATTCTAAAGTGAGCATGGAAACATATACAGGAAAAACTGCCGGCGTATTGTACATGCTTTCTTTTTCTATTTGAATTTTGTAATTTAACATAGAAGGAATATAACGAGTTACTTTTCCTAACATTTCTTCTTTTATAACAACAAGTGTTGTACCTGCTGGGCCCATGTTTTTTTGTGCACCTGCATAAATTAAGTCAAACATCGAAAAGTCGATGACGCGTGAAAATATATCACTGCTCATATCACATACCATAGGGACTTGGGTGGTAGGAAAACTTTTCAATTGGGTGCCAACAATGGTATTGTTACTGGTGCAATGAAAATAATCAACATCGGTGGGAATGCTGAATCCTTTTGGGATATAATTGAAACCGGCATCTTTTGAAGTAGCAACCTCAATAACCTCACCGAATGCTTTAGCTTCTTTTAAGGCATTGTTTGCCCAAGTTCCGGTATTGAGATATGCTGCTTTTTTTTCCAACAAATTATAGGCAACCATTAAAAACTGTAAACTGGCTCCACCTTGCAGAAAAAGTGCTTGGTAACCTTTTCCTTCTAATCCTAAATGCTCTAAGGCAAGGCTTCTAGCACGATCCATTACTGCAACAAAGTCTTTGCTGCGATGCGAAATTTCTAATAACGAAAGATCGGAGTCATTAAAATTAAGAACGGCTTTAGACGCCATTTCAAAAACCGATTGTGGTAAAATACAAGGTCCAGCACTATAGTTATGTTTTTTCATAAGTACATATTCCCGTAAAGGAATCTCAAAATTTAAAAATTAATAAAGGTATTCCAACCAACTCTTTTTTATGCCGAAATTGGTAATGAAATATCAGACTGCTAAATTACTGACTTAAAGATTAAAACTAGAAAAATTAGGATTAAATTTTCAACAAGAAGCTAACAGTGTCTTCATTATCTGCATAGTCCCATAAATTTGGATGTTGCGTTTCACCAAAAGCAACTTCGGCATCCATAAAACCGGAGGCTACCACACATTGTATGCTAGCGTTTTCTTGTTCTATTTTGGTGTGTAATTTTTCCTTAGAAGAATAGTATTCATAAAAAACGGTAGCGATAGGCGAGGAGTAGGAGTTATCTTCTTTCAATAGTAAAAAACCATTGTCCAAAAGTGGAAATGAACTCATTAAATATACCGCTTTGTTATAATCGTAATTGTTGGCATATTTTTGTTTGTTTACAAGATAATTCCAAGGAAAAACAGCGTTAAAAAAGGTATCAAAATTATAGTCTTCCGGCACAAATAGTTTAGAAACATTTCTACATCCTAAACCGTAATATCTAAAAATATCGTCTGCCAACCCCTTTAATTGTAAAGGAGTTTCTTTTCCGGTAAGTACGGCAACAGAATTTCTGTTTTTTCTGATAATATGTGGGTATTTACTAAAGTAATAATCAAAATAACGAGCGGTATTGTTACTTCCGGTAGCGATGATGGCATCAAAATTTTCCAGACGTTCTTCCGTAAAATGAATTTTTCCTTTAAGTTTTGGTTCTATCTTTTCAAGATAACTTGCTAAATAGGGTAGAAGTTGCTTGTCTTTTGACGATTGTTTCACTACAACTTGATGTCCGCAGAGTAATACCGAAAGAAAATCGTGAAAACCAACCAAAGGGATGTTTCCAGCCATGATGATTGCCACTCTTTTTTCTTTCCTATTTTCGAGGTTGTACTCTTGTAACCATTTATTTAGTGATTTTTCCTGTAAAGCCTCTGCCCAACGTTGCAATGCAAAGCGAATATTTTCATTTGAAAACCAAGCGTTGTGATGCTCAGCCACCATCATTTTATTTTGCATACCCTCAAAAAAAATATCGTTATAGGGAATATCCCTTTTTTTGACAGGAGTTTCCAAAGCAAACTGTGCGATAAATTTTCCTAAAGCAATAAAAGCATCTTTTCGTTCTGTTAATGTGTTCATGCAATTTGGTTAAGAAATGTTTTGGCGTTATTTTTGTGCAAATTTACATAAAGAAATAGAAAAAGCTATGGCAATTATCATAACAGATGAATGTATAAACTGTGGAGCTTGCGAACCCGAGTGCCCAAATACCGCAATTTATGAAGGCGCAGACGATTGGCGATATAAAGATGGCACCGATTTAAATGGAAAAGTAGTACTTACTAACGGTGAAGAAGTAGATGCCGATGCAGCCCAAACTCCTTTAAGCGATGAAGTATATTATATCGTGCCTAACAAATGCACGGAGTGTGTTGGTTTTCACGACGAACCGCAATGTGCTGCGGTATGCCCTGTAGATTGTTGTATTCCGGATGAAAACCATGTGGAAACCAAAGAACAATTGTTAGCCAAACAACGCTTTATGCATCCTAAATAAGCGTATTGATTTTATATAATCTTAAAAACGGAAACCAATAAAGTTTTCGTTTTTTTTTGTTTAAGAGAATTGGTAAAAAAATTTTAACTTTATCATTACTATATTTTAAAGCGAAACATTATGAAAACACTTTTACTTTTCACACTACTTTTTTTAACAGGAAATGTAATATCTGCACAGTGCAGTTTTGACAGTACCATCACTTCCATACCTGATTTAAGTGGCGGAAACCAAGTACAATGTTCAGATCAAGTTATTGTTTTTACAGCACCGGCAGGATATGACAGTTACCAATGGAAATATACGTTTTCCTCTGGTGGTTCACCCACAAATTTTCCTGGAGAAACAAGTAATACCCTAAGCATTGTAGCAGGTGATTTAGGATTTGCTTACGTTTTTGTTACTATCACTGACAATGGTTGTACAGAAGACTCTAATGAAATTATGTTTGACACCTGGATATTTTTATCTCCTGCCATATCCCATAGTTCAGATACAGATTTATGTTTTGGTGAAACCTCTATAATTTCTAATGCATTTGGTGGACCACAAAATTTTAGATGGTACAAAGACGGGGTTATTGTACAGGAAGGCACGCAGGATTTTTATGTGGTTTCAGAAGCAGGGTCTTATATTTTAGAAGTTTCTTATCCCCAATGTCCAAATCAATGGTTATCCAGCGGTGTTCCTGTACCTTTTACAGTAACAGGAGAGGCTGTAACGATTACGGAAACTGACGGCACCTTATTTACCACCGAAAATGGGACAAATTATCAATGGTTTTTAGAAGGTGTCGAAATTGCGGGAGAAAATACATTTTTTTATACTCCTATAACTACAGGCAATTATACTGTAGAAGTCACATTTCAAGGTGTAGAGACTTGCATATTAATTTCAGATATTTATTTTTTTGATATACTTTCTTTAGAGGATGACATTTTTAATTCTGTTGTTTATTTTGAAAATACTGTTGCAAAAAAAGCACAATTCCTTCTTCACAACAAAACAAATCTAGCAATTAAATATAGCGTTTTTGATCTTTCCGGAAAGAAAGTAATTTCTGCTTCTTCAAATGCTTCTGCCATAATAATTGCAGCTGATTCTTGGAAGAACGGTCTTTATATATGTAACATCACATCTGCTTTAGGGAATATGCATATAAAACTGGTCAAGTAATATATTTTGTGGGAATATTAGGTTTGAAATAACATGATGTTAATATAGATTTTAAAGTTTGTCTTTTCAAAAAGATTTTTTTGTACTTTGGTCTATCTGCAATAAACCTTATGCCTTATTGGTTATACATATTTATACTTATTCTAATCGTTTACATAAGTATTAGTCTTGTGATTTACTATGTGCAAGAGTACTTTTTATTTAAACCTGAAAAGCTATCGAAAGATTTTCAATTTTATTATGAAAATCAACAGGTTGAAGAATATAATATAGAAACGGATGATGGTGCGGTCATTAATGGATTGCATTTTAAGGTAAATAATCCAAAAGGAATTGTTTTCTATTTAAAAGGAAATTCAAAAAGCATCAAAGGTTGGGGAAAATTTGCGGTGGACTTTACTCGTCATGGTTTTGAAGTGATTATGTTAGATTATCGCGGGTTTGGGAAAAGTACTGGAAGTCGCTCTCAAAAAGCCATTCAAAATGATTTACAAATCGTTTATGATAAAATAAAAGAAAGGGTATTAGAACGCTATATTATTCTTTACGGAAGGTCCTTAGGATCCGGATTTGCCACTAAACTTGCTTCTCAAAATCACCCTAGAATGCTTATTTTAGATGCTCCTTATTATAGTTTAACTAAAGTAACTGCTCGTTATATGCCATTTATGCCGCTTTCGCTTTTGATGAAATATCCATTGCCTACCTACAAATGGATAAAATTTGTAAAATGCCCTATTCACATTATCCACGGTACAAAGGATAGCTTAATTCCTTTTAAAAGCAGTATTAAACTTTCACAACTAAACCCTAAAAATACAAGGCTTTATGCTGTGATTGGCGGTGGGCATAAAAATTTAAACAACTTTGAATCCTATCATAAAATGCTGGGGGAAATTCTTCATTCCATTAAAGAAAAAGTGAATTTAGAAGGAAGCAGTTTTTCTGTGGTACACAGTGCAAAAAAAACGAAATTTAATGGTTAAAAAGGTTATTTTTGCGGTGCTCTTATTATACACTATGCTTATAGCTTCTATTACCATTTTTCAAGAAAAACTAATCTTCTTGCCTACCGATTTACCACAGGAATATGTGTATTCCTTTACCCAACCTTTTGAAGAGGTAAATCTTACGGCGAAAGATGGTGCCATTTTAAACGCCATTCATTTTAAAACAGAACATCCTAAAGGGGTCATTCTATATTTTCACGGCAATTCCGGCGATTTATCTCGTTGGGGGGAAATAACTTCCTATTTTACCCAATTTGGTTATGATGTTTTGGTAATGGACTATCGCACCTATGGAAAAAGCAGCGGAAAATTAAGTGAAGAAGCACTTTATGAAGATGCCCAACTTTTTTATACCTATTTGCTTGAAAACTATGCAGAATCGTCTATTCTTGTTTATGGACGTTCTTTAGGAACAACGTTTGCAACAGCGGTTGCTGCAACAAATCACCCGAAAATGCTTATTTTAGAAACTCCTTTTTACAATTTGCATTCGGTGGCTAAAAAACGATTTCCTATTTTTCCGATAGATTATTTGTTGAAATATTCGTTTGAAACCAACCAATTAATGCAACAAGTTGATTGTGATTTGGTAGTGTTTCATGGCACAGAAGATAAAGTTGTGCCTTTTGCCTCCGGAAAACGATTGTTTGACAGTGCGCCTTCTATACAGAAAGAGTTTATCAAAATTTCAGGAGCAGAACATAATAATTTAATCGATTTTGAGCTGTATCACACGGTTATAAAAAGATTATTACAATAAAAAATTAGTCCATCTCTTTGGAGACATCGTTGCAATTGGTTTTTGTGATTTCTGTTGTGGTTTCTTTGCCTCCATCTCTATCTAACAATTCACCGTTTATTTCCACTTGACCGGGTCTTTTTATTTGAATTTTGTCTTTTAATAAGGTTAACTCTATTTCTTCTGACTGATTTTGACCTTCTATCCAATAGTCGAATGTTGCTTTTATGACGTTACCTTCTAGGTTTCCAAAAAAATCACCTTCGGTTTTATCTTTTCCAGTAATTTCAATAATGTAGGTGCCTAGCACTTCCTTTCCTTCAATTTCTAAAGCAATTACAGAAGTCATCCCTTGTTCAGAAGAAGCAAAACACATTCTGCCGTCTTGTATTTTATCATTTGTTTCGCTTTTACAAGCGCTAAGGAGCAAGACCACTAAAAGGAGGGCGAAGGTTATACCGTTTTTCATAAGGATTGCGTGTTATTTGAAAATTAAAAATAGGCAATTAAAAAGTAGAAAAGAAAGGTTTGTATAGGAATTTCTTAGCAAATTTTAAAAGGATAAGATAGGGAAAGAAATTAATTGTTATACGGATAGATATACCCTCGGAGACCTTTGTTAGTGTAAACAGGATACACAAAAGGCATAGAAACATCTCGGTACACGGTATTTTTTACCCGATAACCCTCGGAATAATTGGGAGTTCTAACTTGAAATTGTATGCTTGGTTCGTTGGTAGCAGGTCTTGCAAATCCCAAACTTTCTGCGGTATATTCTTTTTGAACGGTATTTTTTCGGTTGAGGTAAGCATCTTGATTGCTAAGTGCGTCAATCATACTCACAGGATTCCAATAATTAGAGGCGTTCACCTGTAGGTTTTTTGAGAACTTTGTTTTTTTAGTAAGTTGCAGAAAGTTACTGTTTTCAACAACAAAAACGGCGGGTAGTGTTTCTTCGGAAAAGGTGAGAAACTTCGCTCCAAATTCCTGAGAAAAAGAAGTAAAGCTGCAACTGAACATAAAGAAAATAAATAGTTTTTTCACCTTTTTATTTTTTACAAATATAGAAAACGTTTTTGACATTGAAACGGAGCAATGTTTATGCCAAGATTAAGAAAAAAACAGCAACTATTTAAATAAAAATCCCGAAGTTTTGCTTCGGGATTTTTGATAATTTAAATTAGATTTTATTCATCCACCAATACCCATTCCCCTTTATCGAGAAGTGGTATGGCTTGTTTGAATTTCATCGATTTGCTCTCCCCACTCATCACATGTTTGATGGTCACTTTATCGTTTCTTCCAATTTTAGGTTTGTCCCTGACGATGGTTTCCGTGACTTGTTGTCTTTGCTGGGTTTGTCCGGCAGCCCTGGACTGTGCAGCTCGTTCATCCATATTGGGGATTTCGTCTTTTTGTGTTTTTAGGTTTTCTTTGCTTTTGCGTTGTCTTGCTTCCCTAATTTGTGTTTGTTCTTGGTTAGGAAGCTCGCCTTTAAACAAGAAAGAAACCACATCTTTATTTACTTTTTCAATCATTGCTTTAAACAATTCGAACGCTTCAAATTTGTAAATCAGCAATGGGTCTTTTTGTTCGTGTACCGCTAATTGCACCGATTGTTTAAGCTCATCCATCTTGCGAAGGTGGGTTTTCCAGGCATCGTCAATAATGGCAAGGGTGATGTTTTTTTCAAAATCGTTAATCAGTTGTTTTCCTTTTGTTTCATACGCTTTTTCCAAATCGGTAGCCACATTTAATGTTTTTACGCCATCGGTAAAAGGCACAAGGATGCGTTTGTACAAGTCTTTTTGTTGTTCAAACACATTTTTAATCACCGGATAAGCCAATTCCGCATTATGTATCATTTTATCGTGGTAATGTTGATACACACTTTTATACACAATACCGGCAATTTCAATATAGTCTTTTTTCTCAAATTCGGTTTCTGTAATAGGCGAGCTCATGGAGAAGAAACGAATTAGTTCAAACTCAAAATTCTTGAAATCTTGCGAAACTTTATTGAATTGGGCTATCACTTCGGAAGTGTCGTAAATCATATTAGCGATATCCACACGAAGGCGTTCCCCAAACAACGCATTGTAGCGGCGTTTGTAAACCACTTCCCTTTGGGCATTCATCACGTCATCATATTCTAATAATCGTTTACGAATACCAAAGTTGTTTTCTTCCACTTTTTTCTGTGCCCGTTCAATGGATTTTGAAATCATAGAATGCTGAATCACATCGCCTTCTTTTAATCCCATTCTGTCCATAAGTTTTGCGATACGTTCGCTTCCAAACAAGCGCATCAAATTGTCTTCTAAAGACACATAAAATTGAGAACTTCCAGGGTCACCTTGACGACCGCTACGACCTCTAAGCTGTCTGTCCACACGTCTCGAGTCGTGACGTTCTGTACCTACAATTGCTAATCCACCTGCTTTTTTCACCTCTTCGGTAAGTTTGATGTCGGTACCACGTCCTGCCATATTAGTGGCTATGGTTACAACACCAGAGTGTCCGGCTTCTTCTACAATTTGCGCTTCTTTTTTATGAAGTTTAGCATTAAGAACATTGTGTTTTATGTTTCTGAAGGTAAGCATTCGGCTTAGTAATTCTGAAATTTCTACCGATGTTGTTCCTATAAGTACAGGTCTTCCGGCGTTGGAAAGTTCTACCACTTCTTCTATAACGGCGTTGTATTTTTCTCTTTTGGTTTTATAAATTTTGTCTTCTCGGTCGTGACGTGTTACGGGTCTATTGGTAGGTATTTCAACCACGTCCAATTTGTAAATTTCCCAAAGTTCGCCGGCTTCTGTAACAGCAGTACCTGTCATACCTGCAAGTTTGCGATACATTCTAAAGTAGTTTTGCAGGGTTATGGTGGCAAAGGTTTGCGTCATTGCCTCAATTTTCACATTTTCTTTAGCTTCAATTGCTTGATGAAGTCCGTCACTATATCGGCGTCCGTCCATAATACGACCGGTTTGTTCATCTACAATCATCACTTTGTTATCCATTACCACATATTGGCTATCTTTTTCAAAAAGGGTATAGGCCTTTAACAATTGGCTCATGGTGTGAATGCGTTCACTTTTTACACCAAATTCTCTAAAAAGTTCTTCTTTTTCCTCTGCTTCTTTTTCTTTGGAAAGTCCTTTCTTTTCAATTTTAGCAATTTCTACACCAATCTCAGGCATCACAAAGAAATCTGGATCATCTTCTCCTGAAAGGTAATCTACGCCTTTATCGCTTAATTCTATTTGGTTGTTTTTTTCATCAATAACAAAATACAACTCTTTATCCACCAAAGGCATTTCTTTGTTGTTGTCCTGCATATAATGATTTTCGGTTTTCTGAAGAATTTGTTTTACTCCTTCCTCTGAAAGGTATTTAATCAAGGGTTTGTTTTTAGGTAGACCTCTAAAGACACGCAATAACTGTAAACCACCCTCTTTTGTGTTGCCTTGTGCGATTAGTTTTTTTGCTTCTGCCAAAACACCGGTTAGGTATTGCCGTTGCATATTTACTAAATCACTTATTTTTGGTTTCAGTTCATTAAATTCGTGGCGGTCTCCTTCCGGTACAGGGCCTGAAATAATTAATGGCGTTCTGGCATCATCAATTAAAACCGAATCGACCTCATCGACAATGGCGTAATGGTGCGGACGTTGTACTAGATCATCAGGGGCATTTGCCATATTGTCTCTCAGGTAGTCAAAACCAAATTCGTTATTGGTGCCAAAAGTAATATCGGCATTGTATGCTTTTCTTCTTTCTATGGAGTTGGGTTGGTGGTAATCAATACAATCCACCGATAGGCCGTGAAATTGATAAATAGGCGCCATCCAAGCACTATCTCTTTTTGCTAAGTAATCATTTACGGTTACTAAGTGTACACCATTTCCTGCAAGGGCATTCAAATAAACGGGAAGCGTAGCAACTAGAGTTTTTCCCTCTCCTGTTTGCATTTCAGCCACTTTGCCTTGATGCAAAGCAATACCTCCTATGAGCTGTACGTCATAGTGTACCATATCCCAGGTAATTTCTTTACCAGCGGCATCCCAGGAGTTGGACCAAATGGCTTTTTCACCATCTAAGGTAACATAATTTTTTTCAGCGGAAAGTTCGCGGTCATAAGCTGTTGCGGTAACTTCCAATGTTTTGTTTTCTACAAATCGTTTTGCGGTTTCTTTTAAAACAGCAAAAGCTTCCGGAAGGATAGTATCTAATGTTTTCTTTTCAATTGCGTAGATGTCGTCTTTTATTTTATCAATTTGTACATAAATATCTTCTTTGCGATTGATATCTTCGGTGGTATTGGCTTCTTCTGCAAGTTTTATGGTTTCGGCATCCAGTTCTTTTCGCGCCTCTTTAATTATTTTTCGAAAATGGTCAGATTTTGCACGAAGCTCGTCTAAAGAGAGTTTCGCTATTTGTTCCTCGTGTTTTTTTATTTGAAGGACTATTGGCATAATTTCACCAATGTCTTTCTTTGATTTGTCGCCTATAAAAACTTTTAATATTTTATCTAAAAAAGTCATATCTATAATTTGGTATTTATTGCTTCAAAATTAAACAAAAAAAAAGCCTCCAAAGAGACTTTTACTATGTTTTCGTTATTAATTAATATTCGTCCTCGTTCCAAAGGTAATCTTCGTCGGTAGGATAATCGGGCCAGATTTCATCAATCGAGTCGTAAGAATCGCCTTCATCTTCGATTGCTTGTAAATTTTCTACCACTTCTAAAGGGGCTCCCGTTCTAATTGCATAATCAATCAGTTCGTCCTTTGTTGCAGGCCAAGGCGCATCGCTTAAATAAGATGCTAATTCTAATGTCCAATACATAACACTTTGGTTTAATTTTCTGCAAAAATAATTTTTTAGATGAAAAAGTCAAGAAAAATCGTAATTATTTCTACATTATTTTTAAGAACTTTGCTCTTATGTTTGTAAGAGATTGGTTTTGAACTTTTTATACTTTAGGAAATTAAAGCTACTTTGCTTTCTTCGGTAACCACTTAATTTCTTCTGCGTGTAAGTCTTTTGACAATTTTCGTGCCAGTACAAAGAGGTAGTCAGAAAGGCGATTTAAGTAGATTAAAACGTGCTCTTCCACAGGTTCATTTTCGTGTAAAAAGCTAGTTTGTCGCTCTGCTCTACGGCAAACACAACGAGCAATGTGACAGAATGACACGGTAGTGTGTCCACCCGGTAAAACAAAATTAGTCAAGGGCGGAAGGGTGTCGTTCATCCGGTCTATTTCCTCTTCTAATAGTGAAATGTCTTTTTCTTCTATTTTTGGAATATTAAGACGTTCTTTACCATTTTTTAAAATAGCTTTTTTAGGTTCTGTAGCTAAAATGGCTCCTGCCGTAAAAAGCCTATCCTGAATTTGTATTAGGACGTCTTTTGATTTATCATCGATATTCTGATCACGAATTAATCCTATATATGCATTAAGTTCATCTATAGTGCCGTAGCTTTCAATGCGAATATGATGTTTAGGAACCCTAGTACCGCCAAATAGTGAAGTGGTTCCTTTGTCTCCGGTTTTTGTGTATATTTTCATTTGGTGGTATTGTTATTTTAGAAATTGAATTTGTTATTCTTTTTCTTTTTCTTTTTTTCTTTCTAAGTAGCCTTTTCTGAAATTTCTATTTTTTTGTTGTCTTCGGTTCTTTTTTAGTCTGTTGCTATTCCAAAGAAAAAAAAATAGAAATATTGCAATAAGAGCTATATATAAAAATGTGTCCTTGTTCATAGTGTTTCCCTGTCTTGTTTTTATGTCTCAAAGCAACATTTTTTTGAGCAAAATGTTGCTTTGAGGTTTTTTAAATGTTTATTTTGTTGGCACAGGAAAGCCTCTGTCGCGCATTAAAGCATCTATGGTTGCGTCTCTTCCTCTAAACAATCGATATGCTTCTGCGGGGTCTATAGCATTGCGAGGTGCAAAAAGATATTTTACCAATTTTGCGGAAAGGTCTTTGTCATAAAAACCACCCGGTGCTTCTTGAAAGGCTTCTGCGGCATCGGAGGTAAGCACGTCTGCCCACAAATAGCCATAATAAGCTGTAGCATATCCTTCACTTGAAAATACATGTCCAAAATGTGGTGTGCGATGGCGCATCACTATTTCTTTAGGCATATTTAGTTTTGCCAAGGTTTCTTTTTCAAATGCTTTCGGATTTATATTGGTTGGGTCGGTGGTATGGTATTTCATATCCATTAATGCGGAAGCTAAAAATTCGGTAGTGGCAAAACCTTGGTTAAAGGTGGATGCTTTTTTAATTTTTTCAACCAATGCCGAAGGGATTACTTCGCCTGTTTTGTGGTGTTTTAAAAATTGATTTATTACTTCATCGGTATATAACCAGCGTTCTAATAATTGCGATTGAAATTCGGTATAATCTCTCACGCCTCCATTAAGGGTTGGATACCGTACTTCGGAAGATAGAAAGTGTAATGCGTGACCAAATTCGTGAAAAAATGTTTCCGCATCATCCCAGGAGATTAAAACCGATTCGCCGGGAGCAGCTTTCACAAAGTTGGAGTTGTTTGATGCTAAAACGGTTTTTTTACCATCAAAACTAGAATGGCTGCGGTATTGGGTTGCCCAAGCGCCGGAACGTTTTCCTTGACGTGCAAAAGGGTCTAAATAATACACACCAATATGTTCGCCGGTGGTTATATCATTTACTTCCCATACTTTTACATCTTCATGAAAAACAGGAACGCTGCCATCGGTGATGGGCGTGAATTTAAAATTAAATAACCTTCCTGCGGTGTAAAAAATAGCGTCAGTTAGGTTGTTTAGCTCCAGGTATTGTTTTACTTCGTCAGAATTTAAATCGTATTTGTCTTTACGTACTTTTTCGGAATAAAAACGATAGTCCCAAGGTTCTATGGTAATGTTTTTTCCTTCTGCTTTAGCGATGGTTTGCATGTCGGCCACTTCTTCTTTCACTCGAGCTAAGGCAGCAGGCCAAACGGCTTCCATTAAATCTATAGCATTTTTTGGGGTTTTTGCCATACGGTCTTGCAATCGCCATTCGGCAAAATTAGCATACCCTAAAAGTTTCACACGCTCGTGGCGTAGTTTTAAAATTTGCGCAACCAAATCATTATTGTCATATTGATCGTTATTATCACCACGGGAATAATAAGTTTTCCAGACTTTTTTGCGCAGCTCCCTTTCCTCGGAATAGGTTAAGAATGGATCCATAGACGAACGTGTATTGGTTATGGCATATTTGCCATCTTTACCATTATCGGTTGCGGTTTTTGCAGCGGCATTTACAAACGATTCCGGAAGTCCTTTGAGTTGGTCTTTGGTGATGTACGTAATGTAGTTTTCTTCATCGGCAAGAACGTTATTAGAGAAGTTGGTATATAAGGTAGATAGTTCGCTGTTAATTTCGGCATAGCGTTTTTTATCTGCTTCGTTTAAATTAGCGCCATTCATTTCAAACTCTTTATAGGTTAATTTTACCAATCGTTGTTGATCAGCCTCTAAAGGGTTTTTCAAGGAATTTTCATAAACGGTTTTAATTCGGTCAAACAGAGGTTTATTTTGTGAAATGGCAGAGCGATAGTCGGCAATTTTAGGTGCTAATTCGTTTTGAATTTCCCTAAATTCCGGGGATGACCTATTACTGGTCCAAATACCATAATATGCAAAGGCTCTGTTTAGAGGTTCTCCTGCACGTTCCATAGCCTCTATGGTGTTTTTAAAAGTAGGGGCTTCGGCAGTTGCTGTAATGGCGTCTATTTCTTTTAAATGATGAGTGATACCTTCTTCTATAGCGGGTTTCACTAGGGTAATATCCATTTTGTCAAATGCGGGAGTGCCATCATAAGGACCTGTCCATGGTGCTAAAAGTAAATTGTCTGTCATTGCTAAGGAAATAGGTTTTTTGTTTTCGTCATTACCGCAACTCACGATGAGTAGTAGGGTACTGATGACTATTATATTTTTTGAAAAAGTAAGTGTTTTGTAATTTTTCATGGGATTTACATTTCAATTCATACTAAAGGAGCAGCAATTTACGGATTTTTTTAATTGTTGTCCGGCATAAATTAAAACAATTGTTAGGAGTCCCAGTAATTACTTGGTTTATAAAATATTTCGTCCCGCTGGGACTTTCTTGTTTAATCGTGTACGTTTTTCTACCGATATTTCGTCCCGCTGGGACTAAAAACAGATCTGTTAGAATCTGAATTTAAATACTCTAGAGGGGGTTTATTATTTATAGAAAATTGTCATAGCCAAATAAGTCCCCAGAGGGGTCAAATGTTTATGATATCTGATGGATTATTGGAACTATAAACAAATTCAATATGGAATATAAAAACAAATATTTATTTCATTGGGAAGAATAACAGGGCAATAAACATTAGAACCCTCTGGGTTTCGATTAATATATTCTTCTTTTGTTATAAACATTATAACCCATTGTTTTCAAAGGTATTATGAAAACAATTTTTTCTTACGCAGCTCAAAATTTTGGCCTAGGTACACTTTTCTTACCATTTCATCCGCTGCTAATTCCTCGGGGACTCCGTGTTTTAGGATACTGCCTTCAAACATCAAATAGGTTCTGTCTGTTATAGCAAGGGTTTCCTGAACATTATGGTCGGTTATTAATATGCCGATGTTTTTGTCTTTGAGTTGTGCTACAATGCGTTGAATATCTTCTACAGCCACAGGATCCACGCCAGCAAAAGGTTCATCTAGAAGGATAAAGTTAGGACTCGTAGCTAAAGCGCGAGCAATTTCTGTACGTCTTCTTTCGCCACCGGACAGTAAATCGCCACGGTGTTTTCGGATATGGCTCAACCCGAATTCCTCTATTAGGGATTCCATTTTACTAAGTTGCTCCTTTTTGGATAGTTTAGTAAGTTGTAAAACGCTTAAAATATTTTCTTCGATACTTAGTTTTCTAAAAACAGAGGCTTCTTGCGCCAGATATCCAATGCCGTGTTGTGCACGTTTGTACATTGGGTATTTGGTGATTTCGGTGTTTTCCAGAAAAATTCTACCATTATTAGGTTTTATTAATCCAACAATCATATAAAACGAAGTGGTTTTTCCAGCACCATTTGGTCCTAGAAGGCCCACAATTTCTCCGCGATTCACTTCAATATTGATACCTTTAACAACTTCCAGACCTTTATATGCTTTTACTAGATTTTCAGCTCTTAATTTCATGGTATTACGGTTTAAAATTCAAGGTTTTTTTGGGAAACTTTATTCAAGTGGAAAAAACTAAAAAAAAGGGGTTAGCTATTTTCTTCCAGGGCTTCCCAAAATTCATAGGCTCTTCGCAAATGAGGTACAACAATGGTGCCACCTACTAGGGTTGCAATACCTAAAGCTTCCATCACTTCTTCCTTAGAAAGGCCAATTTTGTGTGACGTTTCTAAATGGTATTTCACACAATCGTCACAACGCAAAACAGCAGAAGCCACTAGACCCAGTAATTCTTTTGTTTTTACATCAAGAGCGCCTTCCATATAGGCATTGGTATCGAGGTTAAAGATACGTTTTATCAATTTATTGTTATCGGCAAGAAGTTTTTTATTCATCTTTTCGCGATAGGCGTTGAATTCTTCTACGGGATTATTTTGCATGTGCTTTTAATTTTCTTTTTTGGTTTCTCACTACTATTTTTGAAATAAGGATGCTCACTTCATACAATACTAAAATAGGGATAGCAACAATAATTTGGCTCACAATATCCGGTGGGGTTATAATGGCTGAAATGATGAGCACCACCACCAAGCTCATTTTTCGATATTTTTTAAGTATTTCAGGTGTAACAATACCTATTTTAGTAAGGAAATAGATAATGATAGGCAGTTCAAAAATCAATCCGGAGGCTATAACAGAAGAGCGCACCAAACCGATATAACTACTTAAATCGAAGTCATTAAATACTTCACCACTCACTTGGTAAGATCCTAGAAAATTGATAGAAAGCGGCGTGATAACATAATATCCAAAAAGTACACCAATAAAGAATAGCAGCGAGGAAATAAAGATAAAGCCTCTTGAGGTACTGCGTTCATTTTCCATCATTCCAGGACTTATAAATTTCCAAAATTCATAAATAACATAAGGAAAAGAAACCACAAAACCTGCGGTGATGGAAGTCCATATATGGGCAGAAAATTGTCCTGCCATCAACCTACTTTGCACTCTAAATGGGAGTTCTTCAAAACAGAAACTATCTTGCAAACCAATATATTGTGCTAAATCGCAAAGCACGCGGTAGGTAATAAAGTCGCCTTTTTTAGGGCCGAAGATGATGGTGTCAAAAATAAAATCTTTTGCAAAAAATGCAGCGATACCCACTATAACGACACTCAAGGTAGCACGAATGAGGTGCCAGCGCAAGTCTTCCAGATGATCTAAGAAAGACATTTCTTTGTTTGGGTCTTTTTTATTTCTTCCTAACATTAGATAATGCCTTCTTTAATAAGATTGTGTAAATGAATAACCCCTTCATAGGTATTGTTTTTTTCCACTAGCAATTGTGTAATACCAAAAGTATTCATCATTTCCATGGCTTGCATAGCCATGGCATCACTGGCTATTTGTTTTGGGTTTTCAGTCATAATATCCTTTGCTTTTAGTCCGGATATGGTATCTGTTTTGGAAAGCATCCTTCGCAAATCGCCATCGGTAATAATACCTATTATTCTATTATTTTCAACAACAGCGGTAACGCCAAGCATTTTTTCCGAAATTTCAACGATAACCTCTTTAATATCAGCATCAGGAGAAACCATTGGTTTTAAGTTGGTACTGCTTAAATCATTCACTCTTAAATAGAGTTGTTTTCCAAGAGAGCCTCCCGGATGAAATCGTGCAAAATCTTTGCTCGAAAATCCTCTTAGGTCCAACAAACACACTGCAAAAGCGTCACCTATGACCAGTTGAGCAGTGGTGCTTGTTGTGGGAGCTAAGTTATTTGGGCAAGCTTCTTTTTCAACATAAGCATTTAGTACATAATCGGCATGAGTGCCCAGGAAAGATTCTTTATTAGAGGTAATAGCAATAAGTTTATTTCCCAAGGATTTTATCAAGGGTACGAGTACTTTTATTTCCGGAGTATTTCCGCTTTTTGAAATGCAAATAACCACATCTTCGGGTTGGATGGTACCTAAATCCCCATGAATGGCATCTGCAGCATGCATAAATCCTGCAGGCGTTCCGGTAGAATTTAATGTGGCGACAATTTTTGTGGCAATATTAGCACTTTTTCCTATGCCGGTAATAATTATCCTACTCTTGGAATGAAATACATAATTTACGGCATTTGCAAATTCATCATCCACTAAATCAGCAAGATAGCCTATAGCTTTGCTTTCTATTTCTATCGTTTTTTTAGCTAGAGAAATTATTTTTTGATTGTTTTGCAAAACTTAACATTATTTTTGGATTGTACGTTCTTAAGAAATCACTATATTTAGACTACAAATGTATATAAAATAATTATAGTATAGTGAGCGAAATTGACATACACGCAGCCCTCAAAAAGTATTTTGGGTTTAGTAAATTTATAGGACTGCAAGAAGAGGTAATTCGAAGCGTGGTAAACAAACAAAACACCTTTGTAATTATGCCCACCGGCGGCGGAAAATCATTGTGTTACCAGCTACCGGCACTAATCGCTGAGGGCACAGCTATCGTTGTTTCTCCCCTTATTGCTTTAATGAAAAATCAGGTGGATGCCCTCCGTGGTTTGTCTTCAGAACAGGGGATTGCCCATGTGTTGAATTCATCCTTGAACAAAACGGAAGTAAAACAAGTAAAAAGCGATATAACCGCAGGCATCACTAAGCTACTCTATGTAGCTCCGGAATCGCTTACCAAAGAAGAGAATGTTGCGTTCTTGCGCAGTGTTCCCATTTCTTTTATGGCTATTGACGAGGCGCATTGCATTAGTGAATGGGGTCATGATTTTCGTCCGGAATACCGAAATTTAAAATCTATTATTCATCGCATAGGCGAAGATATTCCAATTATTGGGTTAACGGCAACGGCTACGCCAAAGGTGCAAGAGGATATCCTTAAGAACCTCAATATGCAGGACGCAAACACTTTTAAAGCGTCCTTTAACCGCCCTAATTTGTATTATGAAATACGCCCAAAAACTAAAAATGTAGATGCCGATATCATTCGATTTATCAAGCAGAATGATGGCAAAAGCGGCATTGTTTACTGTTTAAGCAGAAAACGTGTAGAAGAGCTTTCGCAAACGCTTCAGGTAAATGGCATTAATGCCGTGCCCTATCATGCAGGATTAGATCCAAAAACCAGAGTGCGGCATCAGGACATGTTTTTGATGGAAGATGCTGATGTGGTAGTGGCAACCATAGCCTTTGGAATGGGAATAGACAAACCCGATGTGCGTTTTGTTATACACCACGACATTCCTAAGAGTATTGAAAGTTATTATCAGGAAACCGGAAGGGCAGGAAGAGATGGTGGTGAAGGACATTGTTTGGCTTTTTATTCCTATAAGGATATAGAGAAATTAGAAAAATTTATGAGCGGCAAGCCCGTGGCGGAGCAAGAAATTGGACAAGCACTCCTGCAAGAAGTAGTGGCCTTTGCCGAAACATCCATTTCACGCCGAAAATTTATCCTGCATTATTTTGGGGAAGAATTTGACAATGCTACAGGCGAAGGCGGTGATATGGACGATAATATGCGCAATCCCAAAAAACAACTTGAAGCGAAAAATGAAGTGGTAACCCTTTTAAAAGTAATAAAAGAAAGCAACCAACAATACAAATCAAAAGCCATTGTGCAAATCCTAATAGGAAAGATAAATGCCTTAATCACCTCGCATCGCATTGATACACAACCATTTTTTGGCAGTGGAAAAGGTAGGGATGCTGCTTATTGGATGGCATTGTTGCGCCAGGTTTTGGTTACTGGCATGCTTTCCAAAGACATAGAAACCTATGGAGTAATAAAACTCGCAAAAAAAGGAGAATCATTTTTAAAGAAACCAGTGTCATTTATGATGACCGAAGACCATTCCTATAAAGATGCTAATGACGATATACTAGAAACAGCGCAAAAAGGAGGTGCGGTAGCCGATGAACACCTCTTTAAATTATTAAAGGAAGAGCGCAAAAAAGTAGCACACAAACTCAGCTTACCCCCTTTTGTTGTTTTTCAAGATCCTTCTTTAGAAGATATGTCTCTTAAATATCCTTCCTCTCTTGAGGAACTTGCTAATGTTCATGGCGTAGGAGAGGGAAAAGCCAAGAAATATGGCAAGAGCTTTATCGCGCTTATTAATAGGTATGTGGAAGAAAATGATATTGAACGTCCCGACGATTTGGTCGTAAAAACCACAGGCTCTAACAGTGCGTTAAAACTATACATCATTCAAAATGTGGATAGAAAACTACCCTTAGATGATATTGCTTCAGCAAAAGGGCTTTCCATGGATGAGTTTATTAAAGAAATGGAAGCCATTGTTTTTAGTGGCACCAAACTTAATATCGACTATTGGCTGGATGAAATTCTGGATGAAGACCAGCAAGAAGAAATTTATGACTACTTTTTAGAAGCCCAAACCGATAAAATCGAAAAAGCGATGGATGACTTTGATGGCGATTACGAGGAAGAAGAACTCCGTTTGTTCCGTATTAAGTTTATTAGTGAGGTAGGAAATTAGTTACAATAACCAAGACTTACGGGTTTTATAGAGCATCTTCTCATCGTTATCTTTAGTATCCCGGTGCTAATTAACCTTTTTTTAATTCCGATTAGTTTTGTTTGTTCCGAACTAACTGTATATTTGCAGCTTCATTTTAAAGCAACGATTTTGGCAACTTATACAAAAGAAGAATTAATAGAAGAGTTAGGCATGCATTTTGAAAACCTTTACAATTTGCCTCCGCTGGCAACTCGCATTCATGCCACCCTTATTTTGAACGGCGAAAAGGAGTACAGTTTTGATGAAATAATTACATTCACTAACGCCAGTAAAAGCTCTGTTTCCACCAGTTTAAACTTGCTTTTGCAGACCGATAAAATTGAATATGTTACCAAACAGGGAGATAGAAAGCGGTATTTCAGAAAAAAGAGAGACTATTTAAAATCACGATTAATCAATTATAAGGCATTAATTGAAAAGGAGATTTCCATTTTTGAAAAGACCCTTGTCTTTCTTCAGGAAAGTGAAATGGAAGCCTATAACAATCATTTGTGTTTCACCTCTGTGTATAACGATTATCTCAAAGATTCCAAAAAATTATTGGAAACCACTTTACTTCAACTAGAGAATGTCTCCTAAAAAAACTACTCCTTATATATACCTAACATCAACCCACCTTATGAAACAGTATTTAATTTTAATTGCCTTTACATCCTTCTTTATTTTGCAGTCTTGCAAGGACAAAAACCAACAAGCGCCACCTTCTGCCATGCCCTTTCCGGTAATTTCTATTGCTTCAAAAACAGTTACGGCATACCAACGCTATCCAGTAAGAATCGAGGGTACTAATAATAGTGCGGTTCGCGCTAAAGTGGGTGGGTATATTACCAAAGTATTGGTAGATGAAGGGCAGAAAGTGAAGAAAGGGCAATTGCTTTTTACTTTAGAGACCCAAACCTTATCGCAAGATGCAGAAGCCGCTCAAGCCAATGTAAATGCTGCTCAGGTAGAAGTAAACAAATTAAAACCCTTAGTAGAAAAAAACATCATTAGCAATGTGCAATTAGAAACGGCAAAAGCCCGTTTAGCACAAGCGAAAAGCAGTTATAACAGTATTTCAGCTGCCATTGGGTATGCCAATATTCAAAGTCCCATTGATGGGTATGTGGGGTCCATACCTTATCGCGAGGGTGCACTTGTTAGTCCTACCGACACGCAGCCTCTTACCACGGTTTCTACCACCAAGGAAGTATATGCTTTTTTTGCATTAAATGAAAAAGATTATTTGGATTTTTTAAGAAATACCGAAGGTACAACCCGCGAAGAGAAAATAAAAAACTTTCCGGAAGTGGAATTGGAATTGGCTACTTCCAAAATATATGAAGAAAAAGGAGTTATTGAAACGGTTACCGGACAAATAAATCCATCCACAGGCACGGTAACTTTCAGAGCAAAATTTCCTAATCCTAATGGGTATTTGGCCAATGGAAGCAGTGGGCAAATTAGAATTCCAACGGTATATACCGATGCTGTAGTTATTCCTGAGTCTGCTTCTTATGAGCGACAAGGCAAAATATATGCTTATAAAGTACAAGGAGATACCCTTGCTGTTAGCACTCCTATTGAAGTTATTGCTCGCGTAGATTCCTACATTCTTGTATTAAGTGGATTGCAAATTGGCGATAAAATTATCACCCAAGGCATTGGTAAATTGCGCAACAACACACCTATTATTCCGCAAATGGTAGATTTTGACAGTATAACAAGTGGTTTAAAACCTATATTTAAATAAGAACATACTATGATAAAATTATTTATTGAGCGGCCGGTACTTTCGACGGTAGTTTCTATTATTATCGTACTCTTAGGAATTTTAGGCATCAACGCTCTGCCCACCACACAATATCCAGAAATTGCACCACCAACCATACAGGTTAACGCCAATTTTCCCGGTGCCAATGCGCAAACGGTATTAGAAAGTGTGGTCATTCCTATAGAAGAACAAATCAACGGGGTAGAGGGGATGACCTATATTACTTCTACCGCCAGTAATAATGGTAGTGCTCAAATACAAGTATTTTTTGAACAAGGAGTGGATCCGGATATTGCGGCTATCAATGTGCAAAATCGTGTAGCGCGAGCCAATCCCTTACTACCACGTGAGGTAACCCAATCGGGAGTAATTACCCAAAAACAACAAACCAGTGCATTGATGTTTTTAACGGTATTTTCTGAAAATAAGGATTACAATGCCACTTACATTCAAAATTATTTAAATATCAATGTATTACCTGCCTTAAAACGTATCAACGGGGTAGGGAATGTGAATGTATTTGGCTCTAAAAATTATGCCATGCGCATTTGGTTGCAACCTGAAAAATTAGCTGCCTATCATTTAGTGCCCGAAGATATTACCGCCGCAATCAATGAGCAAAGCAGAGAAGCTGCGGCAGGGTCTTTAGGTCAAAATAATGCAGAAGCTTTTGAATATGTACTTACCTACAGTGGGCGTTATAAAGAAGAATCGCAGTATGAAAATATTGTGATAAAAGCGTTAGATGGAGGTCAATTCTTATACCTAAAAGATGTAGCTACTGTAGAGCTGGATGCAGAAGCTTATAGTGTTATTTCCTTTACTAATGGCAATCCGGGAGTGAGTATGGGTATCTATCAAACACCGGGCTCTAATGCACAGGAAATTATTGAAAACGTTCATGAAACCATGAAAGGTTTGGCTGCCGGTTTTCCAAAAGGGCTTACCTATATCGTTAATTTTGACACCAACGAGTTTTTAACAGCGTCTATTAATAAGGTTTTAGTGACCCTTTTAGAAGCTTTTTTGTTGGTGTTTTTGGTAGTTTTTCTCTTTTTGCAAGATTTTAGATCCACGTTAATTCCTGCCATTGCAGTACCGGTATCCATTATTGGCACCTTTTTCTTCCTCAATCTTTTTGGCTATTCCATCAATTTATTGACGCTATTTGCTTTGTTGTTAGCAATTGGTATTGTAGTAGATGATGCGATAGTGGTGGTAGAGGCGGTGCATGCCAAGTTAGAAAAGGGGGTAACTTCTGCTTTAGAAGCTTCTAAACAGGCGATGGATGAAATTACTGGAGCCATTATTTCCATCACCTTAGTTATGGGTGCTGTGTTTATTCCCGTTACTTTTATTGAAGGACCTACCGGGGTGTTTTATAAACAATTTGGCGTAACGCTTATTGTTGCCATAGGCATTTCTGCCATCAATGCGCTTACTTTAAGTCCGGCGTTAAGTGCTTTGTTTTTAAAACCCCATACCGATAAAGAGCGAAAGAAAAATCTTATGGGACGTTTTTTTCTTGGCTTTAATAAAGTGTTTACGGCATCCACAAAAAAATACATTACCTCGCTTCATTTTTTATATCGCCATAAATGGGTTACGGTACTTATACTTGTTGTTTCTGTGGCTGGCATTTTTTGGGCATCGTCCGAAACGCCAAAAGGGTTTGTTCCTGATGAGGACAGGGGTTTAATTTTTGTAAATGTAGAATTACCGGCTGGAGCCACGTTAGACAGAACGGTACAAATCACTGCTGAAATAAGTGAAAAAGCCCGTAAAATTCCGGGTATTCGTGCCATATCGCTTGTAAATGGTTTTAGTATTATAGGAGGTTCGGGAAGTAATTTTGGACTAGGTTTTATCAAATTAGATTCTTGGGAAGAACGAAAAGATCCTAGCAAATCGGTAGAAGCCATTACCGGCCAACTTTTTGGTATGGCTGCAGGCATTCCGGGTGCAAAAATCTTGTTTTTCGCACCACCTAGTGTTCCCGGATTTGGTATTTCATCGGGTTTTGAATTGAAAGTTTTGGATCCATTTGGCGGCAGCTTTTCCGATTTGAATGAGGTAACCCAAAATTACCTGCAAGAATTAAACGCCCGCCCTGAAATTTTATATGCACAAAGTTCCTTCAACACGAACTATGCGCAATATGAAATAGACGTGAATATTGCCAAAACCAAAGAAGCAGGAATTACAGTAAGTTCTATTTTATCGGCCTTACAAGGGTATATAGGAAGTGTTTATGCCGCAGATTTTTCTCGTTTTGGAAAACAATATCGTGTATTTGTGCAAGCATTGCCTGAGGACAGGACTTCAGTGGAAAGTTTAAACCGTTTGTTTGTCAGAAATGCCCAAGGCGAAATGGCTCCTATCACTGCATTTATAGAATTAAAAAGGGTGTATGGGCCACAGTCGGTAACACGATTTAATTTGTTTAATTCGGCAAGTATCAATGGTGCAGCAGCTCCCGGTTATTCTACCGGCGATGCTATAGCAGCCGTGCAAGAAGTTACTGCCACCGCTTTGCCACAGGATTATAGTGTCGGTTTTTCCGGGTTGACAAGAGAAGAAATTTCCTCCGGAAATCAAACCACCACCATATTTTTACTTAGTATTCTTTTTGTCTATTTTATTTTAGCGGCACAATATGAAAGTTATTTATTGCCTTTGGCAGTCATCTTTTCTTTACCGGTTGGCGTTATGGGAGCCTATATGGTGACCATGCTCTCCGGATTGGAAAACAATATTTATTTTCAAATAGCCTTAATCATGTTATTGGGGCTTCTAGCAAAAAATGCCATTCTTATTGTAGAATTTGCCAGACAACGCCGTCGAGCAGGATACAGCATTTCCGAGGCGGCTTTTGAAGGAGCTAAAGCGCGACTTCGACCTATTTTAATGACCTCCTTTGCCTTTATTATCGGGTTATTGCCATTGGTTTTTGCTTCCGGAATCGGTGCAAGAGGTAACAATGCCATAGGAACAGGCGCAGTAGGAGGATTGTTTGTTGGTACGGTATTAGGTATTTTTATCATTCCTATCCTTTATATTTTCTTTCAGTGGCTTCAGGAAAAAGTCAGTAAAAAAGCACCAATTATAGTTACAAATGAATCTCATGAATAAAAAATATATAGTACGCTTTGTTGTCCTATCAGTATTTGCTATCATCCTGCAAAGTTGTTTTGTAGCGAAAGACTACACGCGTCCACAAGTAATAGAAGAAGCAAATTTTCGCAGCGACCACTTGCCTAAGGACAGCACAAGTCTTGCCGATGTTTCTTGGCGTGCCTTGTTTACCGATGCTTCTCTTGTAGCCTATATAGAAGAAGGTTTACAAAACAATCTGGACATACGGGTAGCGATGCAACAAATAGCCACTGCCAATGCCTATTACCGCCAAGGAAAAGCAGGTTATTTGCCTACATTAGGATTAAGAGGACAGGTTACCCATCAAGAACTTTCTAAAAACAGCCAATTTGGAAGTTTTTTTGATGGCAGCATTACCCAATACGAACTCACCGGCAACCTCTCTTGGGAAGCTGATATCTGGGGAAAAATTCGCAGTAATAAACGTGCTTCTGAAGCCGCTTATTTGCAAACCGTGGCAGCGCATCAAGTCGTAAAAACCCAATTAATCGCTGAAATAGCAACTGTTTATTACCAATTACTTACCCTAGATGCTCAAGTACACATTGTAGAAAAAACCATTGCCAACCGCAGTACAGGATTAGAAACCACTATGGCATTAAAGGATGCAGGTATTTTAACCGAAGTTGCCGTAAAACAAACCGAGGCACAGTTGTACAATGCCCAATCGTTGCGCATTGACCTGCAACGCGATATTGCCTTAGCTGAAAACAAACTTTCCATATTGCTGGGCACCACCCCAAAACAAATAGAAAGAGGCACTTTAGAAACACAGGTACTTGCACCCGAATTAAAAATCGGCTATCCGGCAGGCTTACTACGCAACCGTCCCGATGTCATTGCTGCTGAATACAGATTAGTTGAAGCATTTGAAATGACCAATGTGGCTCGCAGCAACTTTTATCCATCATTAGCTATTACCGCAAACGGAGGTTTTCAAAGCCTGGATATAGACCAATTGTTAAGTGCCAATTCCCTTTTTGCTACGTTTGTGGGGTCTTTGGTGCAACCCTTGCTGAATGGTAGAAAAATAAAAACCAATTATGAAGTAGTACAAAGCCAACAAGAAATAGCTTATTTACAATTCAAACAAACCCTTTTAGATGCCAGCCGAGAAGTTTCGGATGCTTTATATGCTTTTGCCGCTGCCGAGGAAAAAATAGGATTCACAACCAAAGAATTTGAAGCCTATGATTTGGCGACTTCCTATTCCGAAGAGTTGTTAGATAATGGTATTGCTAATTATCTGGAAGTGCTTAACGCCCGTGAAAATGCCTTGAGTTCCGAAGTGCGAATCACTACGACAAGGTTTGCCCAATTACAAGCCGTGATAGCGTTGTATCGCGCTCTTGGTGGTGGGGTGGAATAGGTTTCATTATTTCTGTGGTTTGATTTTTTTTTAAGATTAAACAGCAATTTGTATTAGCGATAAATATGAAACGCCAAAAACATTAGACCCCGCTGGGGTCTTAATTGCTTAACACAATTTTTTATAAACATTAGACCCCGCTGGGGTCGTTAGATATTAGCATAATTTTCTAATTTGATATTATGGAACCCAGAGGGTTCCAATGTTTATATTTTTTTATTCCATATTGAAAATGTTTTTATTATCGAATAAATATGAAACGCCAAAAACATTAGACCCCGCTGGGGTCTTATTTGCTTGACACAATTTTTTATAAACATTAGACCCCGCTGGGGTCGTTAGATATTAGGATAATTTTCTAATTTGATATTATGGAACCTAGAGGGTTCCAATGTTTATAGCAAAAACATGAATGTTATAATTTGAACCCAGAGGGTTCATATGTTTACATTTTTTTTATTCCATTAAATATGTTTTTTATTCCATATTAAATATGTTTTCATTAATGAATAAATATGAAACACCAAAAACATAAGACCCCGCTGGGGTCTTATTTGCTTAACACAATTTTTTATAAACATTAGACCCCGCTGGGGTCGTTAGATATTAGCATAATTTTCTAATTTGATATTATGGAACCCAGAGGGTTCCAATGTTTATAGCAAAAACATGAATGTTATAATTTGAACCCAGAGGGTTCATATGTTTACATTTTTTTATTCCATTAAATATGTTTTTTATTCCATATTAAATATGTTTTCATTATCGAATAAATATGAAACACCAAAAACATTAGACCCCGCTGGGGTCTTATTTGCTTGACACAATTTTTTATAAACATAAGACCCCGCTGGGGTCGTTAAATATTAGGATAATTTTCTAATTTGATATTATGGAACCCAGAGGGTGCCAATGTTTATATGTTTTTTATTCCATATTAAATATGTTTTCATTATCGAATAAATATGAAACACCAAAAACATTAGACCCCGCTGGGGTCTTAATTGCTTAACACAATTTTTTATAAACATTAGACCCCGCTGGGGTCGTTAGATATTAGCATAATTTTCTAATTTGATATTATGGAACCCAGAGGGTTCCAATGTTTATAGCAAAAACATGAATGTTATAATTTGAACCCAGAGGGTTCATATGTTTACATTTTTTTATTCCATTAAATATGTTTTTTATTCCATATTAAATATGTTTTCATTAATGAATAAATATGAAACGCCAAAAACATTAGACCCCGCTGGGGTCTTAATTGCTTGACACAATTTTTTATAAACATTAGACCCCGCTGGGGTCGTTAGATATTAGGATAATTTTCTAATTTGATATTATGGAACCCAGAGGGTGCCAATGTTTATAGCAAAAACATGAATGTTATA
>Ga0210035_1000031_pt1 | contig 140935 bp, 118 predicted proteins | sample CryGeymeta201507_FD_183975 | JGI IMG/M metagenome (GOLD analysis project Ga0210035, IMG submission 183975) | Groundwater microbial communities from Crystal Geyser aquifers in Utah, USA - Crystal Geyser metaG 2015-07 (SPAdes) (version 2) | ecosystem: Environmental > Aquatic > Deep subsurface >...
CAGCTATTTGACAATCATAAAATTTACAATATTACGATTGACGAAATAGACATCAATCAGTTAAAAGGCAAACCCGATGTGATTCCTTTTTATCTAAAATGTAGTAGTGATGAACCTTTAGAATTGAGAAAATAATGGTACTAGCGATGAATGCAAAAATAACGTTTTCTAAAACGAAAAGTCACAATAAGATTGTTCTTAAAAAAGTAACATCGGTTCATATAGAAAGCAGTTGGAAACGACTTACCGATACGGCTATAATTACCATTCCTAGAAATGTCATTTTTATTGATGACCAAAAGATAAAATTATCTATAAAAGATGTTAATAGATTCTTTAAAAAAGGCGACCCAGTATGTATCGAGCTTGGCTATAATGGACAATTTTACAAAGAGTTTGAGGGTTATGTTACTGAGGTATCAGCCGATATTCCGATTGTGATTAAATGTGAAGATGAAATGTATCAACTTAAAAAGAAATCAATTAACATAAGCCTAGAAAAGGCTACATTAAAAGGACTTTTGACAAAAATATTACCTGGTTATGATATGGATATTCTAGAAGGAACTGAAATTGGAGATGTAATATTTCCAAACAAAACAGTTCCAGAAGCGCTTGAGTATTTAAGAGATGAATTGGGACTATATAGTTATTTTAAAGGAAAACAGCTTGTAAGTGGTAAAATATATCAAGATGATGCTAAGTATTATAAAGACAATCCTAATTTAAAACCCATCAAGTTGCATCTTGAGAAAAATGTCGTAAACAATGACTTGAATTACAGGAATAAAGAAGATGTATTGATTAAAATTATTGCCATATCAATGCAAACTTACGGTGATAAATTGCAAGTTGAAGTAGGTGATAAATACGGGCTTGAAAAAAAATTACAATATCCAATGAATATCACAGTTAAGGCGGAACTGACGAAAGCTGCAGAGAGAGACTTAAAAAAATTTAAAATAGATGGTTTTGCAGGGTCTATTACGGCGTATGGTATTCCGGTTATTAATCACGGCAATAAAGTGGATTTAGTAAGTGACCTGTATCCGGATAGAAACGGTTTGTATTATGTAGAGGAAAAGGTTATTGATTTTGACGAAAACGGATTTAGGCGTAAAGTACAATTTGGCGATAAAGTAACGGCATAATGGGAAAAGAGATAGACGAATTTACAAGGCTATTAAAAGCGCAACAAAAGAGTGTTGTTAATCCGCAATTGGTTTGGGCAACGGTTAAAAGTGTTGACTATACAAAAAAGACTATGACGGCCACCAGTATTGTTCATGAGCTAGACTATTTTAATGTACTGTTAGGCTTGGGCTCATTTTATCGCAAACCAAAAGTAGGTACAAAATGTCTGCTTGGCGTTTTAGGCGATAAAACATCGGCAACATTTTTAGTAGAAGCTGAAGCATTTGAAGAGGCTAATTATATAAGCGGTAATACCGCCTTTACTATTAAAGAAACAGGTTTTGTTTTAAAGCAAGGCGACGAGAGTTTAAAAACGATACTGGACGATCTGATTGATGAATTAAATAAAATAGTAGTGATACAAGGTAGAACCATTAATGTGGCGGCTGTAACACTAATTAAACAACGATTAAATACTGTTTTAATAGCATAATAATATGGCAGCAATAACTGAAGCACAATTAGCGCAAGGACTTGAAGACTTATATAATTTTTGGTCTGACAAAGTAGATATTATACCTGCTGAAGCGCGACATCAATTAGCTATTGAGCAAGCCAATTTAATAGCCCAATTTGTGCAAGGTCGCACCACAACCGGTAGCAGTTCCGACGGTGCAACCGTAACAACGACGATACAATGACAGATGTACTCTTAAATATAAATGATGATGACGTAACCATTGCTAATGGCGATTTTGCTATTGGTGATAGTGTAGATCAGGAGGTGGGACTTATCCTGCGAATGAATAAAGGAGAGCTAAAGGAAGATCCATTGTTGGGAACAGATTTGATTAGACTAATTAATAGCAACACTTCTGAGCTCGAGGTGAAGCAATTGGTCAAAGTACAGTTAGCCAGAGATGGCAAAAGTTATGATGAGTTAAAAGAACGTATAAAATTAAAAACAACATAGATGGAATTTACAATAGCAAATATTTCAATTATAGTGGCTACCCTTTTTGGCAGTGGAAGCCTTATCGCGCTTATTTTTGAAAAAAGAAAAAATAAAGCGATAACTTCAGGTTTAGAAACAGATAATGAGGCAAAAATTATAAAAATTTATGTTGCTGCTCTTGACGATTTAGGAGTTAGATATGAAAAAAAGTTTATTGAAATTGTAGAAATGTACGAGAGAAAAGTCAAAGTTTTAGAGGATGAAATAAAGTTGCATAAACGGATTAACAACAATTTGAAAAGAGAAAATTTAGATTTAAGGAGACAACTGGATAATAAAGAATGATACTCATTTCGCAAAATAATCAGTCATTAATTGACTTGTCTATTCAGGCTACCGGGAGCCCTTTAAACTGGTTAAAAATAGCCTTAGCCAACGCTTTAGTACCTACGGCAAAAGTAACACCGGGAATGGAATTATCGATACCTGATGGTTTAGTGCTTAATAGTGATGTAGCAAGGTATTATGGCGCTAATAGTATTGAACCGGCAACAGCCTTAAACGATGTGATGTTGCTACCACAATTGAGATGTGAAGATAAATTATATGAATGTTTTAAACCATAATTATGACAAAACAAAGTAAAGCCATTTTAGTTGATTATAACAAATGCCCCGATTTAGCGGTGCGTTGGCAAAATATTTTGGACTCTTTTTTCCATAAAGATGAGGGTAAAATTGTTAAAAATGTAGCTCAAGATGCTGACAATATTACCATTACATTGGATGATAATTCCACAATTGTTATTCCGTTAAAAGACCCCTATTACAAAGGCAAGCACCTTTCACTTGCAGCTTTAACAGCTGCTTATCCTGCGCCCGAAGATGGCAGTTATGCACACGTTGATGAGGGCGTTGGTAATGATATACAAAATGCACTTTGGGATGCCGATGATGCTATTTGGGTAATTGGATCAACCGCCGTAATAGATTTAAGTGCGCCATCCATTCAAGTCGTTTTATCTGCAGGGAAAACTTTAGGAAAATATGCTAATGGTCAAACCGTTCCGGCAGCTGCAACTATTCAAGACCAATTAAAAGATATCGCTCAAGAACTGACGTTGCCTACTTTTAATTTACCAACTGCAGCTTTATATGCTTCCATCGCCCCTGATAGTGCAACCGAAGTCGGTACAAGTATCAGCTCAGATTTAACGGCAGTTTTAACGCCAAATGATGGTGGTGCCGCTAATCAGTACTTAATTAAAAAAGATGGCATCGCAATTCTTACGGACCCTGTTTTAAATCATATTATCAATACCATAGTTCTAGGAACTGTGCCAATCGTATTTCAGGGAGTGATTGATTACAATGCCGGTACAACGCCTAAAAATGATTCGTTAGGTAATCCGGTTGCAAATACCATTGTGGCAGGTTCTGCAAATAGCAACACTTTAAGTTATCGCGGTTATCGAAAGATATTTTTTGGAGCAACTGCAACCATAGCCGCAACATCAGCTCAAGTCCGTGCACTAGTCTCTTATAGATTTGAAAATGCAGGCAATGTCTTCAACTTGGCCACAGGGAATACAGAATTAAACTTTCAATTTTGGCTACCTACTGGTGTAAACCTTGTGAGTGTAATCGACCTAGATGCTTTGAATGCCAATATTACGGCTAGTTATATAACAAGTGCCTTATCGGTTAACGATGCAGGCGGAACACCAATAGCCGGAACACTTTATACCTTAACGCAAGGCGTACCTTATAGCACATCACACAACCACCAAATAACAATTAATTAAGATGGCAAACTTCGATTTAGAAATATCAGGAAAAAATAAATCTACAACCAAGGGAAACTCCGATTGGTATTATGGTGGTGGCGATGAAGCTTGGGTAAGTTTAGCAGCTGCAAAGGCGGGGGTACCTTCTGCTATTAGACCAGGTAAAACAGTTGGTGTTATAGAAGCCAATAAGATTGTAGAGTACATCTGGCATAATGATGATTTGACTGATACTGGATTGGTTTTAAAAACATCTAGTGCATCAGGCGTTACAAATTTAAGTAATACTCCAAGTCCAACAGGAATTACAGTAGAATCAGATACAGGAAATGATACAATTCTACCAGCTGCAGATGTTACAAATGCTGGTCTTATGTTACCTGCCGAAAAGACTAAATTAGGTCATCTTGGACTTAGTAGAGATATAGATTTAGGTGCTATAGATGATGCGGTCAATGGTGTGAATGGTTTAGCGACTAAGGTAGATAAAGTCACAGGAAAAGGTCTGTCAACAGAAGATTATACAACTTCTGAAAAAGCCAAAGTTGCTAATTTACCTGTCGACACAAATTCAGCAATATCTACAATTAATGCTCAACTAGATACAAAAGTAGCTATTAGTGGCTCTAAAGTTTTATCAGATGAAAATTACACAACTTCTGAAAAAGCCAAAGTTGCTAATTTACCTGTCGACACAAATTCAGCAATATCTACAATTAATGCTCAACTAGATACAAAAGTAGCTATTAGTGGCTCTAAAGTTTTATCAGATGAAAATTACACAACTTCTGAAAAAGCTAAATTAGCAGGGTTAGAGAGTTCTCACTTTAAGGGCACGCATCTTACACTTGCTGCATTACAAACTGCTTATCCTGCCGCAAATATGATTGCGGGCGATTATGGTGATGTAGATTCAGGTATAGGAACAGATGTTCAAAGATATATTCTAGATGTTAATGATGCTATTTGGGTTGCTCAAAGTGGAGCCGTTGGTGGCGAAACTGCTGCTTCTATAAAATCAAAATATGAATCAAATGCAGACACAAATGCTTTTACAGATGCTTTATTAGCAAAAATAAACAGTATTACAGAAATATTTACTACGGCTTTAAAATCAGGTTATGATAATGTTGTAACTTGGGTAAGTACAAATGGAGCAACTGTTTTAGCTCATATTGCAAATGTTACTACAAATCCTCACAATGTTACTAAAGCTCAAGTAGGTTTAGGTAGTGTTGATAATACAGCCGATGTTGATAAACCTAATAGTAATGCTACCATAGCTTCTTTAGCATTTAAAAAAGAGAAATTAAGAACTATTAACGCTCAAATAGGAACTGCATATCAAATAGTTCTTACAGATAAAGATGATAAATTAATTGTTTTTAATAGTGCCTCTGCAATTACTTTAACTATACCAACTAATACTGTTGACCCATTGCCAATAGGTTATGAAACTGAATATTTGCAAAGTGGTTCAGGTAAGATAAGTCTAGAAACTACTGGATTAACAATAGTTTCATCTTCAAACCTTGTAAGTAAGATAGGTAGAATTATGAAACTTATCAAAATAGACACTGATACTTGGGTTGTAAAAGGTGATGAAATGGGTGGTGAACTTACTTTTGGAGCTTTCCCAATAACTCGAAGTGATGGTGAGTTATTGACAAATAAGATATTTTCAGTTAATACAAATGGTGATATTGGACTTTATAACATTACAATATTTTCAAGTCCTTTTGTAGAAGTTAATAACATCGCTAGCTTTTCTCCTGATGTTCAGTATAATTGGAATATGGTAGGTAATTTTTTCACTTATGATATGGTTGTAACAATGACAGGGGGGGCTATTTCATATACTGAATTTGTCAATTCAAAATTAATGATTGTACACTTTACATCAGGTTCAACAGCAGGTTATTATAACTTAACACTTAACAACGGTATTACTAAAACCTTTGTTAATTATATAAATATAACTACAGGTACAATTTATCTAACTGATATTAACTCTTGGAATACTGTTGTTAATTTTGATGTAAGTTCTGAAGGTAATTTACTTTTAAATACACCTTCAAGTCGTGGTACAGCATTTTTATCAATACTCTTAGACCCTTTAATTGATTTTGAGTTAAGCTGGCAATTAATTATTTCTCCTTATCACCCAGAATCTCTCCCAAATATAGATAACTTTTTAACCTTATTTAATGCTTCAGATAATGCTTTAATTATGAAGTTTCAATATATTGGAGTTGCCCAGATACACCAATTATACATTACTGGTGCTAATGGTATCTATGGCTATACGAGTATAGGAGATAGTACCGGTCATACATCTGTTTATCGTTTACGTTGGATGGGTGGTGTTTTACAATATTTAACTGACAACACTTTAACAACGACATTTACAGAAGTATTGCCTACAGCAATAGGTTTTAAAGTTGATATGATTGGATTTGATATTGCCAATGTAGTATATACTGAATTATAAATTATAAAATTATGCAAAGTACAGTATTAGAGTTTATCGTAAATAAGTTAGCTATTCAAATATCTACTAATAGTTTAACAGATATAGATTTTAGTCAATTCAGTTGGTTAAATGAGAGAGAACCAATTTATAGTAATAAAGGAGAAAGGATTTCTAAGTCTTATTATTATAAAAATGAAAAGGAAACTATTAGAATTGAATATTTTAAGATTTTCAAAGATTATGTATTTGAAGGAATAACTTATCCAAATACATTTATTGGAGTAAATAAAAATATTATTTGGATTTATTGGGATGGCACTAATAGCCCATATCAAAAAACTAAAGATACTTTTATGTTCACTCTAAAGCCTATTTATACTAATGGAGTTATAGCTGGTTTTACATCTATAAGAGGAGAACAGATATTAAGTGAAGAAAGAAGACAAGTAGTAAATAGATTAATCTTTGAGGCAAAAACATCTAATATTCAAACCATTGCTAATGATTATGATATTCTTTTTGACTACCTAAACAGTAGTATAAACTCTTGGGTAAATACTGGCAAAGTGACCAAATTTAACACTTTAATTAATGATACTTCTAATATCGAAATAGTTAATTTATTAGCCATTGAAGTAGAACCAAGTGTTACCTTAAAAGATTATTTAATAAGCTATATAAACTAATGTCAGACCTAACCACATATCAACAGCAACACCTAGACCAAAAGGCTAATTATCCAGATTTGGCAACCTTAAACAGTGCCTCTAAGGTATCTGTTTGGCGACTTTGGGTATATGTTGTGTCTTTTGTCGCTAATACCGTCAGAGAGCTTGTTAGTATCCATAAAGATGAGATAAATTGGCTTATAGAACAGCAACGTGTTACGGGCTTAAAGTATTACCAAGAAAAGGTACTTCAGTATCGTTATGGGCATCCGTTTGACCGTGAAAATTTGGTTTATACCGGTGTTTATACCGATGCCGAAATTGTAGCAGCGCAAATTGTTAAACGCGCCGCTGTGCTAACCATTAATCGTGACGGCCGTCAAATATTATTTATAAAACTTGCCACAATTGATATTAATGGCAAGTTGGCTAAAATTGATGCACCTGCGATGTTGTTAGTTCAAGATTATATGTTTCCGAATACCGCTGCAGGAACAAATATTGAATATTATAGCGATAATGCCGATGAACTTAAAATGGACATCGATGTGTATATCGATCCTCAAATTCTAAGTGTTGACGGTACACGAATAGATGGTAGCAGTAATACACCAATCCCCGATGCTATTGATGCCTTTTTAAGCGACTTAAACTTCAACTTTAAAGGCGAACTTATCGTTTCTAAGCTTGAGCGTGCCTTAGAGAATTTAGAAGGCGTTATTGATAATTCGGTTAAAGTTAAATCGGCTTATGCTAATTATCAAACACCTGCCAACTGGCAGTTAATTGACGAGAGCTATATCGCTAACAGCGGATACATGGAAATATTGTCCGAAAACTTAACCATCAACTATTTACCAAAATATGCTCAACAATAGTGCTTTTGATATTGATTTAGACGCATTGGTCATTCAATTGATGCCGATTAAACTTCGCACTACCATTCATAATGCTTGGTTGCGCTTTTTAATATGGCCGTTTAAACAGCAATTAAACGCCCTTAAAACGTATCGAGCCGATACCATTTACAAGTTAACGCATTCAACACTTGTAGGCTCTATTGAGCAAGTTTTAAACGACGGATTTGATAAAGTTGAGCGTCGTATCCGGATAAAAGATGGCGTTAAAATAAATGCCTTATATATTTATACTCAGGCTGAAAATAAGCCCGTATATCTGCCAAAAACCATTTATACAGCCGTCGAATTGGCTGAGATTTACTCAGACTTTATCGTTTCAATACCGATGGCATTAGGCTTAACAACGCCCGATATTGACCGATTAAAATATTTAACCAGGTACTACTGTGCCGATGACAAAACATTTAAAATTGAATTGATATGAAAAAAATAGACCAAATAGCTCAAGGCGGTTATCCGCTCGATGACCAATCCTTAAATTACATCCAAACGGTAGTTGATAATGTTTTAAATGCTTCAGCTAATATTTTGGGTAGCCAAATAGCTATTAATTTAGTTAATGATGGTGTTGGTAATATTTCGGCCGGACATATTGTTTATAACGGAGAAGTCCTCAATTTTACCGCGGGTGCTTTAGCCACCAAAGTTGCCATAATTGAAGAGCGCACCAATCGCATTTATTTAGACGGACAGTCTAAGGCGTCTTGGTTAGACCGATATGCTAAATTTGGCAATATCAACACGCCTAATGCCGTAGCCGAATTTAACTATGCCGATTTAAAACATATCGATTCATTGGAAGGCTTGTTTGATAAACTGGTTTTGGCTACCAATGCCGAGGTTGCCGATGATAATAATGACTCAAAACTATTTAGTATTAAAACACTTTTAACACGTATAGCATCATTAACGGTAAGAGCCTTGGTAAGAGCCGCTACAACTGCCGAAATAACATCTGGGACAAAAGATGACGTATTTATAAGCCCTAAACAAGCCAAAGCTTCAGGCATCACGCCATTACTTAAGGGTACAGTCGCTATTGGAAACGTTGCCGGTAGCGACCAACTCATCACGGTCAGTTTTGCAACATTGGGAACTGCCAATTATATAGTTTTAGGTAGCCTAGTTGGAGTCTCTACTAATTATAATGATGACAATGATGTTATCTGGAGTATTAGAGAAAAGAGTGCAACCTCATTTAAATTAGCATTAAGAGAGGTTTCTGGAAACACACAAAATTTAAGTTTTAACTATGTGTTGATAGCATTATAGATAAGAAACCTTTGGGGGAAGGTTAAAAAAATGTCCCCAAAAATTTAAAAACTTCTCAAGGTAATTTAAATTTAGCATCAAAGCCCAGTTGGAGGACACAAGTCTTCTGATTGGGCTTTGTTGTTTCTAAAAATTACCTTGAGAGTGACAAATTTAAAAATTAAACTATAATAATAGATGAAAAAAGTAGAAATTAAAATGAAAACGCCCATAAGCTACTATGGCGGAAAACAAAGTATGTTAAAACACATATTACCAATGATTCCAAGACACATGACTTACGTTGAACCATTTTTTGGAGGTGGTGCCGTATTTTGGGCAAAACCACAAAGTGAAGTCGAAATTATAAATGATTATAATGCAAATGTTGCAAACTTTTATGTACAACTAAAGACCAATTTTAAAGCCCTTAAAATCTTAATAGACGCCACGCCATATTGTAGAGAAGTATATCAGCGTGCTGTGGTTATTTACAACACACCTTATATTTTTACTGAAGTACATAGAGCTTGGGCGTTTTGGATAGGATGTATTCAAGGCTTTAGCAATCAAATAGGCTCTTGGCGCTCCAGTCAGCTAAGAAATAAAGAAAACCTCCTGAACTTTAATAAAAAAGTTGCTTTTACAGAGGCATTTTCAAAACGACTTGATTTAATTCAAATAGAGCAACGTGATGCTGTATATTTGATAAAGAGACTAGATAGTGTAGATACGTTCTTTTATATTGATCCACCATACGTAAATGCTAATCAGGGGCATTATGGCGGATACACTCAAGCGCATTTTGATGAATTGTTAGAAGCTTTAACCACTATAAAAGGTAAATTTTTACTCTCAAGCTATCCAAATGAAAGCTTAGAAAATTACCGAAAAGCTAATAGCTGGAGTAGTAATGATAAGGATATGTGCCTTTCTGCTTCTAATTCTAAGAAAAGGAAAACGGAGGCATTAACACATAATTATGATTTAAATAGCATTTAAATATTGTTTAAAAAGTTATATTTGAAGTCTAACTGGCACATATATTTGCGTCGAAAACAGGTACAATCCGTTTGATAAACTGGTGCGGCCTGTTTTTCCGATTATAGATAAGTAGATTTTTACAATTCTAAAATGTTAAAAAAATGTTAAAATATAGTACTTAGTATTGCATAGTACTGTATGTTCAATATATATTTGCATAAAATATTACTAAACTTAACAAATGATGCAAACAACAAACGAAAACAATAACGCTTTTTTAATTCATATTTCGGCTTTTGCGGGCTATGTTTTCCCTTTTGGGAGCGTTTTATTGCCATTAATTTTATGGCAAAGTCAAAAAGATAAAAGTACTAATTTAGATAAGCACGGAAGAGAAGCGGTTAATTTTAACTTGAGCTACTACTTATATGGTTTTATTTTGGGCTTAATTTTAATTCCATTTACTTTTGGAGCTTTTATAAAAAATTTCCTTCGTTCGGGCATGGTTGATAATTTTGATTTCAACTTTGATTTTTCGCACATTTTCGGATTTATCGGTTTTGCCTCTGTTTTTTCAGTTTTGATGGCGGCAAAATTTATCCTAATCATAGTTGCCGCCATTAAGGCAAGTCGGGGCGAAATTTTTAATTATCCTTTAGTTATTAACTTTTTAAAATAAAGCAAAATGAGTGGCGTATTAACCTTAATAATTATCTGTATTATCACCATTTTAAAACTGATTTTCAGATATTAATTTTTAAAATAAAAATAAAATAACAAACAATGAAGATAGAAAACACAAAAGCTCAAATGCGAAAAGGCGTTTTGGAGTATTGCATCTTAACTGTTTTAAAACACGGTGATGCTTATACATCCGAAATCTTAGAACACTTAAAAGGAGCAAAGTTGATTGTAGTTGAAGGAACCATCTATCCTTTATTAACCCGCCTAAAAAATTCGGGTTTATTAAACTATCGTTGGGAAGAATCGACTTCCGGTCCACCTCGAAAATATTATGGTCTTACTGAAAACGGCAGATTGTTTTTAAAAGGCTTAGAAACTACTTGGGAAGAACTGGTAGCTGCTGTAAATTTATTAACTCAAATCAAAAATACCTAATCATGAATAAAACGATTAACATTAACTTAGGAGGTTTATTTTTCCACATTGATGAAATGGCTTTTCAAAAGTTGAAACGCTATCTCGACACCATCAGACATTCTTTAAGCGATGATTCAAAAGGATGTGATGAAATCATTGCCGATATTGAATTGCGCATAAGCGAATTGCTATCAGGCAAAATTAAAGATCCTCGTCAAGTGATTGGCGAAGCCGATATTGATGAAGTCATAGGTATAATGGGACAACCCGAAGATTATGTTTTTGAGGATGAGCCTTTAAATGACCATCAAAAATACAGCACCCAATACCAAAATTACAACCAAAAAAAGCTATTTAGAGATGGCGATGACAAATTTTTAGGAGGCGTAGCTGCGGGTATTGGACATTATTTTGGCATTGAGCCAATATGGATTCGTTTAATATGGTTGCTTTTAGCCTTTGCGGGATTTGGATTTTTGCTTTATATCATTTTATGGATTTTAGTTCCGGTTGCTAAAACTACCGCCGAAAAATTGCAGATGGAAGGTGAAGCCGTTAACATTAGCACCATTGAACGAAAAATTCGCGATGAATTTCAAGATGTATCACAGCGCGCCAAAAAAGGCTTTGATGAGGCTTCCGAAAAAGTAAAGGAGGGTTTTAAAGATGCTAAAACCAGAGTGAATCAAAATCAGATAAAATCTGGTTTTCAAGAATTTATCGATGTGATAGGCAAAATTTTCACAACCTTTTTCTTGGTCATTGGCAAATTTATTGGCATCCTCTTAATTATTGTTTCAGTTGCCACTTTAATTGGTTTGGGAGTTGGTTTATTTGCGGCTGGTTCATTAGACCTTTCTGGGTTTGATTGGTTTTGGCTAGGCGATGCTAACTTTATTAACACCACTGGTTTGCCAATTTGGGCCGTGTCAATTATGGTATTTCTTTTAGTGGGAATCCCCTTTTTAATGCTCTTCTTTTTGGGCATGTTTATTCTGTCGAGTCGCTCTAAAACACCGGGAAGAATCACTTGGTATGTATTGTTAGGCTTGTGGTTAATCACCATCATTACAGCCATTTTTTTCAGTGTAAAACAATCGGCAAATTATGCTTATAATGGCTCTTTTATCGAAAATAATCCGATAGAACTAGCTCAAATAGATACCCTTAGCATTGCCATGGTTGACAATCAAGATTTTTCTAACTATGGTTATCTGCGCAAGCGAAACGGTTTTAAACGCGTTTATACCAATGATAATAAAGCCAAATTATACGCTAATGCCATCCGATTAAATATCGCTGTTGCGGATGGGGATTCGAGCTATGTTAAAATTAGAAAAGAAGGTCAAGGTCGCAACCGCGCATTGGCACAATCCAACGCTAAAAATATTGAATATCACTTTGCTTTAAACGGAAAAACATTGAATTTAGATGGTTTCTTTTTAACCAATGATGGTTTAAATTCTATTGATAAAGTTTTAGATATTACAATATTAATTCCTAAAAATAAGATTATCTATATAGATAAATCAACCCAATCTTTTTTAAGACACATTGAAAATACCGATAATACTTTTGATGGCGATTTGCCAAAACATCTGTATAAAATGACCTTAAGTGGTTTAGAATGTTTAGACTGTAAATAAATTTATTAAAATGAAAACAAACTATAAAATCGGTGGCTTATTGCTTTTATTGCTAGTCTCAACCACTTCGTGCATGTTAAATGGTTTAAGTGGTAACGGCCAAGTGCAAACTGAACCTAGAAGCATTCGTCAAGAATTTAAAGCCCTAAGTGTAAGCCAAGGTATCGACGTTTATTTAACCACCAACCAATCAAATTCCGTTAAGGTTGAAGCCGATGACAACATTCTCGATTTAATTAAAACAGAAGTCCAAAACGGCACATTAAAAATATATTTATCAAAACAAGTTTGGCATTCAAAAGCCAGAAAAGTTTATGTCAGCGCTCCTATAATTGAAGAAATTTTAGTTTCAAGTGGGGCTTCGGTAAAGCTAGAAAACACCTTAATTGTTGATAAATTAATGTTAAAGGCCAGTAGTGGAAGTGAAATTGAAGTCCACGTTGGTGTAAGCGATTTATATTGCGAAGCTAGCAGTGGTGCAGATATAACCCTCATTGGCACTGCTAAAAACCTCGATGTAGAAGCCAGTAGTGGCAGCTCAGTTAAAGCGGACGATTTAAAAACTTATGACGCCAACGCTAAAGCAACTAGTGGCGCAACGGTTAATGTAAATGCTACCAATACCATTCAAATTAAAAAGGGTAGTGGAGGCTCGGTTAACTATAAGGGAAGTCCCAAAATTTTATAAGCTAATTAAGGGCTTGACTTTAAGTCAAGCCCTTAATTTTTTTTAATCTTTAGCCGTAATTTCTTTGACGTAATCTATGTTTCGGTACTTGTAATTTAGTTCCTGAAAATCAATTGGTTTAAAAGCAGGTTGGGGAATTAAACTGCCATCTCTAAAGGCATGTAGCAAAATGTCTTCAACAATATAATCTTTACCGACACTTTCGGGATGGTATTCGCTCTTTAAAGAAATTTTAAATATTTTCGCCGTTAGTTGATACCAAAAAGCTTTCCAGCCACTGCGGTATTCTTTTATCAAATCAAAAACGGTAGATCCTGTTTGCCGATTTATAAGTTTAATCAAAATTTTACCTTCGGTACGCGTCATTTTTTTGAGCTGATTGGTAAATTCACCCTCCATATAATTTTGCATTTTTAGGATGTGTTTTCGGCGTTTTGATGCTGATTTTATTTGGGCTAATTGTTTATTCAAAGCGATAAGTCTATCTGCCGCCAAGGTAGCATAAGGATAGGTTTTTAAAACAATTTTTCGATACCAATAATAATAAAGACTTTGATTAGAGTCTTTAAACCTCAAGGGTTTTACCAAAAAAACAGGGTCTAAATTAACCGTTGCGGTATCGTTATTTATGAGAAAATAATCAAATTTATTAAAAACGGAATCTTTTTTATACTCTTCTTTTTCTTGAGCATTTAAAAAAAAGTTACACAATATAAATCCGATAAGGGAAATATTTTTCATAAGGTATTTTTTAAAAGCTCAAAATTACGAGAAAATAAGGTTTAAAGAATAATAATTGTATTTTTGTGCAAATTGCGCGCACATTGAAAGTCCGACCGATTTTACAATTCAAATAATCCTTTAAAAGCCAATCAATGAAATCCATTTTAAATCCTAAATCAATTCAATTTTTAGAAACCTATTTAAATAATCCTTCGCCAACGGGCTATGAATGTGAGGGTCAAAAAATTTGGATGAATTATCTAAAACCGTATGTAAATAATTTTATTACAGATAATTACGGAACGGCTGTAGGCGTTATCAATCCGGAAGCTACGTTTAAAGTGGTGATAGAGGGACACGCCGATGAGATTTCGTGGTATGTAAATTACATCACGCCCGAAGGTTTGATTTATGTGATTAGAAATGGCGGTAGCGATCATCAAATAGCGCCTGCAAAACGGGTAAATATCCATACCAAAAAAGGGATTGTAAAAGGGATTTTTGGCTGGCCAGCCATTCACACAAGACTAAAAGATAAAGAAGAACCCGCCAAATTGGACAATATTTTTATTGATTGTGGCTGCGAAAATAAAGCCGAAGTTGAGGCTTTAGGCATTCATGTGGGCTGTGTGATTACTTATCCAGATGAATTTATGATTTTAAATGACAACAAATTTGTATGCCGTGCTTTAGATAACCGTATGGGTGGTTTTATAATTGCCGAAGTCGCCCGATTATTACATGAAAATAAAAAAACGCTGCCATTTGGTTTATACCTCACTAATTCTGTTCAAGAAGAAATTGGCTTGCGTGGTGCTCAAATGATTACCCATACCATTAAACCAAACCTTGCCATTGTTACCGATGTTTGCCACGACACAACCACGCCGATGATTGATAAAAAGAAAGAGGGCGAAACCAAATGTGGAGATGGTCCCGTTATTACCTACGCGCCTGCTGTTCAAAATAATGTGCGCGAATTAATTATAGAAACGGCTATAAAACATGAAATTCCTTTTCAGCGTTCGGCTTCTTCAAGCAGCACCGGAACCGATACCGATGCATTTGCTTATAGCAATGGTGGCGTGCCATCGGCATTAATTTCGTTGGCATTGCGCTATATGCACACCACGGTAGAAATGGTCGATAAACGCGATGTTGAAAACGTGATTAAACTAATTTACAATACCTTATTAGCGATTGACCCAAATAAAAGCTTTAGCTACTTTAAATAGATGATAGTATTCAAATTTGCCCTAGCTTTTATCAGAATGTTGCTGTTTTTAATAGTAACTATGCTCGTTTATGCTATTTTATTGCTAACTAATTTGTTTTATAAAGGTCGTGCAAAAAAGCTGAGCCGTGGTTTAGTTTTCCGCCGTTTTATCATCCGCATTTTACACAAGATTCTCGGTTCAAAAATTATTGTTTATGGCAAGGAATTTAACCAAGCCGGATTAATAGTATTTGACCATCGAAGTTATTTTGACCCAGTGGTGATATTAAAAAATATTTTAGCTTACCCTGTTGGTAAAAAAGAGGTTGAATCTTGGCCTTTAATTGGTTCGGTTTGTAAAACTACGGGTGTTATTTTTGTTAAACGAGAAGAACGCATAAGCCGAAAAGATACTTTACTAAAAATGAAGGCTGTTTTAGAACAAGGCTATTCCATTTTAATTGCACCCGAAGGTACTTCACATGCCGAGCCTACTACCATATATTTTAAACCTGGCGCTTTTGTTTTGGCTGTTGAACTTGCTATACCCGTTTTGCCCATAGCTATTGATTTTAAAAATCTTGACGATGCTTGGATTGGCAATGATACCTTTGTACCTCATTTTTTTAAATGCTTTGGCAAATGGCGTACTGAAATAAAAATTAGCTATTTAGAACCTATTTTGTCGGATAATGTTGAAGAGTTAATTGCCGAAACTAAAAAGGTAATTGATGTCGAAATGTTACGTTTTAGAAAAGATTGGAACAGTGAAATGGAAACTAAATAATTTTAAGCGACTTATTTAATTTTCATTTTGAGTTTAAAAGCTTATCTTTGGTAGCCTATAAAAAGTAAAAAGACTTTCTATTTAGCGCTTAAATTCATTGTTATGAAAAAAATACTGATTTTAGTGCTTTGCCTATTTATAAGCAAAGTGTTTTCGCAAGAAACAAATGAAATTCAAATTAAATCGGAGGTTAATGAAGTAACCGTTTTTATTGACGGGGCACAAATTAAAAGGTTAAAAGCGGTCGATTTAAAACAAGGAAAAACCATTTTAAAATTTGTAAACCTTTCGCCTTTTATCGATGCCAAGAGTGTTCAAGTAAAAGCCGATGGCGATGTAACCGTTTTATCGGTTAACCACCAACAAAATTTTATTGAAAAAAGTAAAAAAGCACCCGACCAAATTGATTTAGAATCAAAGCTTAAAGCGGTTGAAAATGATATTAAACTAGAAAATACTTACCTGTATATTTTAACCCAAGAGCTAGAATTTCTTAAAGAAAATCGTCAAATTAGTGGCAAAAATGAACAAGTCAATGTAACGAGTTTAAAAGAGGCAGCTATTTTTTATAGCACTAAATTGAGTGCCCTTAAATTGAGCGAACTCAAACGCAAAGAAACACTATACCAGCTCAATAAACAGAAAGTTGATATCGAAAATCAGATTAAAGTTTTAACCGATAAAAAAGAATTCCCATCGGGCGAAATCTTGGTAACTGTTGATGCCAAAAAAGCATTGCGAGCTAATTTTGAATTGTCATATCTTGTTGCAAATGCAAGCTGGTTTCCTTCTTATGATGTTCGTGCAAAAAATATTAACGAGCCTTTAGAATTGGTTTATAAAGCTAATGTTAGACAAGATACTAAGGTAGATTGGAGCAGTGTAAAAATAAAATTTTCTTCATCAAATCCCAATATTTCAGGGGTTGCCCCCGAGTTAAAAACCTACTTTTTAGATTATTATACAGCGCCTCCAGTTTATAACCAAACTAATAATTCAGTTTCGGGAATTGTTTTAGATGACCAAGGACCGCTGCCCGGCGTGAATGTTATTGTAAAAGGTACTACCATTGGCACTTCTACCGATTTTGATGGGCACTATTCGATTTCAATTCCAAATAATATGAGTGAGTTGGTGTTTTCTTTTATCGGTATGGAATCGAAAACAATTCTTGCCAATAATCCTAACATTAATGTAACCTTAGAAGCCTCAAATAATAAATTAGAGGAGGTTGTGGTAACGGCCTATGGCAGTAGAAACAAAGGTTTTATTGAAGAAAAACTTCAGGGTAAAGTAGCGGGTGTTCAAATTCGAGGTGCTGCTAGCGATAATTTAGCGAACCAAATAACTAAAGTAGAGAAACAAACGGCCGTTGAATTTGAAATTAATACGCCGTTTAACCTAAAATCGAGTACTAAAAGTTATGCCGTTGATATGAAAGGTTATCTAATTGATGCCAAATATCAGTATTACAGCGTACCAAAAATAGATAAAAAGGCGTTTTTGTTGGCACAAATCACCAATTGGGAACAATATAATTTATTAGACGGCGAAGTCAATATCTTTTTTGAAGGCGCTTTTGTAGGAAAATCACTATTAGATTTAAGACAAGTTTCGGATACCATGCAAATATCTTTAGGAATTGATAAACAAGTGATTGTAAATAGAGAGCAAATTAAAAATTATACCACTAAACAACTAATTGGCAACAAAAAAGAAGAGACTAAAGCTTGGAAAATTTCGATAAAAAACAATAAAAATCAGCAAATTAATATGGTGGTTTTTGACCAAGTTCCCGTATCGACCTTAGACGAAATTAAAGTTGAAGTCCAAAATACAACTGGCGGTCAATATAATATTAAAAATGGTGAAGTTAAATGGGAATTTTTGCTCTTGCCAAAAAACCAAAAAGATTTTGATTTAAAATATGCTGTTAAATATCCAAAGGATAAAGACTTGATAATTGAGTAAAATCACAAATCAAAAAATAAATTTCTAAATTTACTTTCAAAAAAACAATGGAAAAGCTCAATGCAAACGAATACAATCCGTTTTACCAACCCTATATCGATGCGGTTTTAGCTCAAAACAAAAACATTTTAGAATTGTTAGATTACGCTGAAAAGATTGCCGTAGATAGGCTTCAATACTTAACAAAATCGCAACAGGAATTTCGTTATGACGAAGGCAAATGGTCTATAAAGGAAATTCTTCAACACCTCATTGATGCCGAGCGAATTTTTTGTTATCGCGCTTTGCGCTTTGCGCGTTTTGACAAAACCGACTTAGCCGGATTTGATGAAAACCATTATGTGGCGCATTCTTTTTGTGAGGCTAAAGATTTTGATGAGCTACTGGCTGAATTTAAAGCCGTTCGCAAAGGTTCTAAAATGCTTTTTAAAAACTTTAGTGCTGATATTCTAAAAAATCAGGGCTTAGCTAACGGCAACAATATGAGTGTGAGAGCCATTGGCTATGTAATAGCCGGACATCAATTACATCATTTAGATGTTATTAAAGAACGGTATTTGGGAGTTTAGAATTACAGATTTAAAATTTGACAAACCTTATTTAGGCTTAGATGATTCTAAATCTAATCTCTTTTTAATACTTAATTTTATCATCTTTAGCTTCCCAAACTTTAAAGGGTTCGAGTGCAAGTGCTCTATAGCATTCTTCAAATGGAATAGTGCGTTTATCTATAGGCAATTCAATTTCATTGTATATAAAATCATCATCAAAACCAATGTGTGCCGCATCTGATTTGGTACAGCCATAAAAAACCTTATCGGGTCGCGCCCAATAAATAGCACCGAGGCACATTGGGCAAGGTTCGCAGGATGTGTAAAGTATACAACCTGTTAGTTGGAACGTTTTCAAATTTTTACAAGCTTCTCTAATAGCAGTAACTTCGGCATGTGCTGTTGGGTCATTGGTTGAAGTAACTCTGTTGTTTCCAGTGCCTATTATTTTTCCATCTTTAACAATAACACATCCAAATGGACCGCCTTCGTTGTTTTGCATGCCTTTTAAGGCTGCTTCAACAGCAGCCTTAATAAACTTTTTATGTTCTTCCATACTTATTTTAGACTTCCCACCATATCCTCAGGTTTTACCCAAGCGTCAAATTCTTCGGCAGTTAAGAACCCTAAGTTTAGGGCTTCTTGTTTTAAGGTAGTTCCGTTTTTGTGAGCAGTTTTGGCAATTTTTGCGGCTTTTTCATAGCCAATTTTAGGATTCAAAGCCGTAACTAACATCAGTGAATTGTTAAGTAATTCCTTTATTCTGGCATAATTAGGTTCGATGCCATTCACACAATGTTCGGTAAACGATTGGCAAGCATCGCCAATTAATTGTGCCGATTGTAATATATTGACGGCCATAACGGGTTTAAAAACATTTAACTCAAAATGACCTGTTGCACCGGCAAAAGTGATGGCAACATCATTACCCATAACTTGAGCAGCAACCATAGTCATTGCTTCGGCTTGCGTAGGGTTAACTTTTCCGGGCATAATTGAAGAGCCGGGTTCGTTGGCGGGGATGTTTATTTCACCAATACCAGAGCGAGGGCCAGAAGCTAATAGGCGAATATCATTGGCAATTTTCATCATTGAAACGGCAATTTGTTTCAAGGCACCATGCGTTTCTACAATAGCATCGTGAGCAGCCAGCGCTTCATATTTGTTTTCGGCTGTTTTGAATGGCATACCCGAAAAATCGGCTATATATTTTGCAACCAAAACATCATAACCTTTAGGCGTGTTTATTCCGGTTCCAACTGCAGTTCCGCCAAGGGCAAGTTCTGACAAATGTTCTAAAGTATTGTTTAGCGCTTTCAACCCATGTGTTAATTGAGAAGCATAACCCGAAAATTCTTGACCCAAAGTCAGTGGCGTGGCATCCATTAAGTGGGTGCGACCAATTTTTACAACCGTAGCAAAATCTTTGCTTTTTTGCAATAAACTATCGCGTAAAGCAGTAACTCCCGGAATGGTAACTTCAACAACTTTTTTATAGGCTGCAATGTGCATGCCTGTTGGAAAAGTGTCATTTGACGATTGTGATTTGTTAACATCATCGTTGGGATGAATTATTTTTTGAGCATCGGTTAGTTTGCCGCCGTTATTTACATGCGCTTTATTGGCAATAACTTCGTTGCAGTTCATGTTGCTTTGAGTGCCTGAGCCGGTTTGCCAAATAACCAATGGAAATTCATCAAAGAGGGTTCCGTCTAAAATTTCATCGCAAACGCGAGAAATGGCATCTCTTTTATTTTGAGGCAAAACACCTAAATCACAATTGGCATAGGCAGCAGCCTTTTTAAGATAAGCAAATCCTAAAATTATTTCTTTAGGCATTGAAGCGGGTGTTCCTATTTTAAAATTGTTGCGTGAACGTTCGGTTTGGGCACCCCAAAATCTATTTTCGGGAACTTGAACTTCACCAATGGTGTCGTGTTCTACTCTGTATTTCATGATTTATCTATTTTAAAAAATTACCCACAAAGTTACAAAATAGCCTTAACGCAACTATGAGAAATATCAGTTTTATCCGCCAAAGTCTTCGCCCATGTTTTCATCACCTCTTTGTGGTTGAGGTTGACGTTTTTTCTTTTGATTAAAACGATAGCTAAAGGCCAAATTTACACTGCGTTGTCTAAACTGAAACTCGCTTCTTGAAAAGGTTGTTGGTGTAAAACTTGTGCCCTTTCGTTTGCTGGAATTTAATAAATCGGATACATTCAAGGTGAGCGTTCCCTTTTCTTTCATCACATCTTTACTAAAGGCTAAATTAGCCATAAACATTCCGTTGTTAGTGCTTTGTGCCGTTTTAGATGGACCCATATAAAAGAAAGTAGTTTGAAAATCAATCGCTTTAGGCAGCGTTAATTTAGAACTAAATCGTGTAAACCAGCTGGTGTTGTCGGCGTCAAAATTGCGTCCATTAAAATCGCCTCTAGTTTGTGATTTAAACAAGTTAAAGCTAGAATTGATGCGCCAAATTTTTAGGGGATTGTAATTTAATCCGAGTTCAAATCCATAGCGACTTTCGGTGGCTAAATTGATTGGCATTCTTATGATGATAGGAATGCCCTCATCAGTAAAATCGCCTGTTTCTTCGGTTACAAAGGTAAAATTATCCGTTGAATGGTTGTAATAAATAGAACTGTTTACAGTTAACTTTTTCATGCGGTTCATATATCCCAATTCATAGGCACTGGTATAAGCTGGATTAATATCAGGATTTCCCGAAAATAGATTTGTTGCGCTTGAACGCGATGGAAAAGGATTTATAAAACGCGACCGCGGTCGGCGTATACGTCGGTTATAGCCAAGTGTAAAACTTTCTCTATCGTTTAGTTCATAGTTAAAGTTTAAAGTAGGGAAGAGTTTGGTATAGTTTTTATCAAAATTTTCATGGGTGGTAATTAAATCAATATTGATATCCGAAATCTCCAGCCGCAATCCCATTAAAAAAGAGAGTTTATCAAATTTTGTTCCGTATTGTGAATAAACAGCATGAATGTTTTCGCCGTAATGTAAAATGTTGCTAAAATTTGCATCGCTTACGCGGATGCCAAAAGCGTTTAAGGTATCAATCTCAAAATCAGTTATCGTTTTATTAAAATCACTTCTAAAACCAAATTCAAATCGCCCGTCTTTTTTTAAAGGTAAAACATAGTCGCCCTGAAGCAACAAGCTGCGTTGATAATTATCGGTTAATTGAAATTCTTGTGCAATAATAGCATTGTTAGGAACGGTATTGGTTTCAAGTGTGAATCCATCTGATAATTCTGTGCTGTTTTCTAGCTTGAAATCAAGTGTTAATTTATGATCGGCTTTCTTAAAATTTTTAGTATAATTTAAGGCGTATTCAGTGGTATTTTCATCTTGTTTTATATTGTTGTTTCTAAAAGAACTTGCAGATAAGGTTCTGTTTTCAAATAATTTATCAGAAGTGTTGGAGGTGTTATTATCATCTTTAGAGGAGCTGTATAAAATAGAGCCAACAATAGAACTAGTCTCAGAAAAATAATATTCTAAACCAACTAATGAATTGACATTTCTATTGATACGAGCTGATAAACGGTTTTCGTTTAAAAAATGTTCACCGCCAAAATTGGCTAAATTTTCTTGTCGGATAGAAGATTTACCCGGAGAATCTCGGTAATCATAACTCGAATTGGTAAAGAGGTTAAATTTGCTGGTTCTATAGTTTAGGTTAGCATTTACACCAAATCGGTCTGGATTTCCTAGAGTGAGTTGCGAGGAACCATTAAATCCAGAAATTTTACTGCGTCTTAAAATAATGTTGAGAATGCCACCGGTTCCTTCTGCTTGATATCTAGCCGACGGACTCGTAACCACTTCAACTTTTTCAATGGCTTCGGCGGGTAATTGTTTAAGAGCATTAGTGCCGTTTAAACCCACTAATCCAGAGGGTTTGCCATTGATTAAAATGGTAACATTATCATTACCTCTTAAACTGATGGTGCCATCCTGATCTACTGTAACCGATGGCACATTTTCGAGCACATCGGTTGCGGTACCACCTTTTACGGTCATATCTTTACCGACGTTATAGATTTTTTTATCGAGTTTAATTTCTACCGTACTTTTTTCGGCAATAATTTCTACTTCATTCAAATTTTCGGTGTCGGCATGAAGATTGATGATGCCAAAATCGCGATTGGCATTTATTTTTTGGTTTGACAAAACCATTTTTTTAAATCCGATGAATTCAAAACTTATTTCATAGAGCCCTGTGCTGACTTCAAATGAAAACAAACCTTCGGCATTGGTGATGCCACCCGAAAGTTTCTTTGTTCTTAAATCTTTTAAAACTACGGTTGCATATTCTAAAACTTGTTGGGTTTCCTTTTCAATAATTTTACCCTTTAAGGTAACGTTTTGTAAGTTTGGACTTTGTTGACTAAAAATATTTAAACTGCTTATAATTAATAGGGTACTAAAAAAATAGTTCATTTGTTTTGTAGATTAATTTAATTGTTTTAAGACGGCGTAAAAATAAGAAGGTTTAGAGGGCTTATAGTTAAAGCTATGTTAAAACAAAATGGAAAATAGTTTTCAAAATAAGTATGATTGCCACCTTTTTTTATGCTTTAAAATTTTGTATAATAGAAAATTATAATTTACTTTTGGCAAAAATTATACTCAAAACGAATCTATATGGAAATTCAGCAATTTTTAGGTCTCTTAATCTTTCTTTTTGTTTTTACGGCAGGATTTTGGTTGATGTTATTTTTACTGACTTTTGTTGTGCCTTACTGGTTAACCGGTAGTTGGATTGAACAATGGAAGGAAAGTAGGGCCACTAAAAAAAAATAAAACTATTTTAACAGAATAACACAAAAAAGAAGGCTGGTTTATAAACCAGCCTTCTTTTTTATTGCTAAATAAGCTTCATTTTCTATAAAATGGTTTTAATCATTTCGGGAGGTCTGCCAATAACAGCCTTGCCATTATTGATTACAATCGGACGTTCAATTAGATTGGGAAAGTCAGTCATTGCTTGTAAAATTGCCTCATCTGTCAGAACTTTAAACTTAAATTTTTCTTTCCAGATGGCTTCATTTTTTCGAACTAAGTCAACGGGTTTAATCCCTAAAAGTCTGACAATTTTACCGAGTTCTGTTTTTGTGAGCGGGTTTTTAAAATAATCAATGGTTTCAAATTCAAATGCTAAATCGGTCAAAATTTGAAGGCCTTCACGGCTTTTGCTACATCGCGGATTGTGGTAAATTTTAATCATGTTTATTGATTTTTATAGATTGCCAAAGTTAAATAATAAACCAAATTAAATGTGATAAAGCGTATATTTGTTTATGATTTTTACCGATACCCATACCCATTTATACAGTTCCGATTTTGATGCAGACCGCCCGCTTGTTATTAAGCGTGCTGTTGATGCCGGCGTCAATCGCTTTTTTATCCCCGCAATTGATAGCCATCATCACAAACTTATGTTTGCGCTCGAAAAAAACCATCAAAACATGTTTTTAATGATGGGTTTACATCCAACTTCTGTCAAAGAAAATTATAAAGAAGAGCTTGCTATTGTTGAAAATTATTTAAACCAACGAACTTTTTTTGCTCTTGGTGAAATTGGCATTGATTTGTTTTGGGATAAGACTTTTTTAAAAGCACAACAAGATGCTTTTAAAACGCAAATCCATTGGGCAAAACACTATCAATTGCCCATTGTCATCCATTGTCGGGAGGCTTTTGATGAGGTTTTTGAAATTCTTGAAGATGAAAAATCATCCGATTTAAGAGGAATTTTTCATTGTTTTACAGGTACTTTAGCTCAAGCCGAAAAAGCCGTTTCCTACCAAATGAAACTCGGAATAGGAGGCGTAGTTACCTTTAAAAATGGAAAAATAGACCAGTTTTTAAAGGCTATTCCGTTGAACGACCTTGTTTTAGAAACCGATGCGCCTTATTTAGCACCAAGTCCTTATCGCGGCAAGCGAAATGAGAGTAGCTATTTGACTTTGGTGGCACAAAAACTAGCCGAAATTTATCAGGTTTCTATCGGTGATATTGCTAAAATAACTACTCAAAATTCGAAAGATGTCTTCGGAATTTAATGAAACTGCCTATTGCAAAACGCCCATAGGTACGGCTAAATTAGTTGGCAATTTAATTGGATTGCAATCAGTTACCATAAGTGATGTTGTTTTTGAAGAAAGGTCTCAAACAATACCAAACAGTTTAAAAGAACCCGTGCAACAATTACAGGATTATTTTTACAAAGGATTAAAGGAATTTCATTTAAAATTAAATCCTAAAGGGACGGATTTTCAGTTAAAAATAGGGCAGTTATTGCAAGAAATACCTTATGGATCAACCCTAAGTTACCGCGAATTAGCCCAGCGTTTTGGAAATGTAAAAGCCATTAGGGCCATTGCTCACGCCAATGCTCAAAACCCGCTTTGGATTGTTGTGCCCTGTCATCGGATTATAGGTTTAAATGGTGATTTAACTGGCTATGCAGGTGGTATTTGGCGAAAAAAATACCTGCTTGAATTAGAAAATAAAAGTTACCAAACCAAATTATTTTAAACTATTTCAAGGGTTTATTCGTTACTAATTTTGATGAAGTATTTTGCAATTTTTATCGGCATTCTTTTTGGCTTCTCAAGCTTTGCGCAAGTCGATGGAACATTATCTAAATTAACGGAATTAAATCTTGTAAAAGATACCATTTACATTGAACAGATAAGCATTAGCCCATTTCACTTTAAAATCTTAGATGCCGATAAAAAATTGATTCCTAAAAAAGATTATCAAGTTGATTTCGCTAAAGCGGAATTGATTATAAATTCTAAAAAATACACTTATATCTATGTGTTTTACGATTTATTACCCGATTTTTTAACCAAAACTTATCAAAGATTTGATTCCAAATTAATTGTGCCTGATGATTCCGATTTATCGAAGGCTTATCGGCTTACGCAAGCTAAAAAGGTGAATAATTTTAAGCCCTTCGAGGGCCTAAATTCGAGTGGTAGTTTGTCGCGAACCATCAATATCGGCACCAATCAAAACGCGGGGTTAGCTTCAAATTTTGATTTACAACTATCGGGTAAATTATCAAAAGACCTCAGTTTGCGTGCATCTATTTCCGATAATAATATTGCCTTGCAACAGGGGGCTTTTAGCCAACGTTTAAACGAATTCGACAATGTTTTTATTGAATTGTTTACCGATACTTGGCGTATAAAAGCAGGCGATATAGATTTGACAAATAGCGATACTCACTTTTTAAAATTCGACAAAAAAGTTTCGGGAATGGCTTTAAATGCGATGATTAATAAGGGCAAAAGCAGCATCCAAACTTCGGGAGCAGTTGTTAAAGGTCAGTTTGCTCAATTCAAATTTACAGGTTTAGAAGGAAACCAAGGTCCTTATCGCATCACAGGCCCTTCGGGGCAACCTTTTGTTTTAATTGTTGCCGGCAGCGAACGGGTTTTTGTAAATGGCATTTCTTTAAAACGCGGTGAAAATAATGATTATGTGATGGATTATGGCGCGGCGCAACTCACTTTTAACACCACTTATCCAATTAACGCCAATATGCGTATAGTGGTTGAATATCAGTTTACCGACCGCAATTATACCCGTTTTGTAACCTATGACTCTTACCGATTTTCAGCTGATAAACTGTCATTTGAAAGCTATTTTTACAATGAAAAGGATGCTAAAAATCAGCCGGTTCAACTAAATATCAGCCCAGCACAACAAGCAATATTAGCACAAAGTGGCGATTTGCAAACCAATATGGTTGTGCCAAGCGCTGTGCCTGCGGTTTACGATGTTAATAAAGTATTGTACAAAAAAACAGATTTGAATGGTCAAGCTATTTTTGAGGTGTCAAATAATCCACTTGACTCATTATTTGAAGTAACTTTTAGCTTTGTTGGCAATCATCAGGGTGATTACATTTTGACCAAGAGCACCACCAACGGACGGGTTTTTGAATATATAGCGCCGTTAAATTCTATTAAACAAGGTGATTACAGTCCTGTAAGGCCTTTAATAGCTCCCGAAAAATTACAGGTTGCCGTGCTTAAAACGAGTTATAATCCCAATAAAAAATCAAAAATTGTTTCCGAATTTGCTTTTAGCAATATTGATAAAAACCTTTTTTCAAGCTTGCAAGACGGCGATAATAAAGGGTTGGCAACAAAAATTTTGTACGACCAAATTTGGATTGATAAAAAATGGCAACTCAGCACCAAGTTAAATTACGAATTCAATTCAACTAATTTTAAATCGGTTGAACGCTATCAAAATGTTGAATTTGCCAGAGATTGGAATTTAATTTCAGCAAATGGAAAACAAAATTTAATTGACTTTGGCACGTCTTTAAGCAATAAAAACACCCGTTTTAATTACCAATTTCAACAACTAAAATTTAGCACGCAATTTAAGGGAACTAAACATCACCTAGAAAGCCAGTTTAACTTTAAAAATTTTGAAACGCAATTTGAAACCAGCTATTTATCAAGTGAATCAAATAGCCAAAAAGGTGACTTTTTTAAGTGGTATTCTAATGCCATTAAAAGGTTTAATAAAGTATACACTTCTTTAAAAATAAGCATTGAGTCAAATAATCAAAAGGATTTTATCACAAATAAGCGCTCGCCCTTAAGTCATCAATTTAAAGATATTGGTTTGACTTGGGGACTTGGCGACAGTACAAAAGTTTTTATAAAGTTAGGAATGACTTATCGGATAACCGATAGTTTGCACAACGAAAAAATGCAAAAAGTGAGCACCTCTAAAACCTATTTTATTGATTCGCGTCTTATCAAAAATAACAAGGCAAATTTGAGCCTTTACACAAATTACCGAACGGTAGCTAATCAATTTTTTGCCGATGAAGTGTCGTTAAATGCGCGCTTGGTATATGCTCAAAAATTATTTAATGACGGCTTAAACTTAAATACGGTTTATGAAACTTCTTCAGGAAGTTTGGCGCAGCAAGCGTTTACCTACATTCAAGTTGATAACGGACAAGGTTTTTATACTTGGAATGACTATAATGACAATGGCATTCAGGAGTTAAATGAGTTTGAAGTAGCCGTTTTTAAAGATCAAGCTAATTATGTGCGCCTGTTTTTACCAAATATAAATTTTTTAAAAACGAATCTTAATAAATTCAGCCAATCGCTCATGGTCAATCCGAGTTCGTGGCAAAAAGGCGTTAAAAACTGGCTTTCTCATTTTGTGAATCAATCTTTTATTTTAATAGAAAATAATAAGTTAAAAAGCGGAAATTCATTTAACTTAAATCCCTTTGATATTTCAAATGTTGATGTAATTGGACTGCAATTCAGTTTGCGAAACAGCCTGTATTTTAATCGCGGATTGCAGCATTATTCAACTACCTATACATTTACAAAGGCTAAAAATAATACCAATTTAATCACGGGAAGTCAGCAAAATTTCAACCAAATCCACAATTTGCTATTGGTTCACAAACTCAGTCAAAATTGGGTTTTAGATTTTCAATCCGAAATTGGCAAGAACCATAACGAGTCTGTGAGTTTTGTAAATCGCAACTATCAACTAAATGAAACCAAGGTTTTTCCTAAACTAAAATACCTTTATAATAAAAACACCACTTTTGAAATGAACTACACGTTTGAGAATTTAAAAAATAAATTATCAGGTTCCGAGAGTTTGATTACACATAATTTTGGCATGCAATGGCAATACAATGGCAAGCAAAAACTTTCGGCACAAAGTGCCTTTAATATATTGAATAACAACTTTAAAGGTAATAGTAGTAGTCCGGTAGCCTACCAAATGCTAAAAGGTTTACAACCTGGCACCAATGTAACTTGGAGCGCGATTTTGCAAAAACAATTGTCGAATTCCCTTGATTTTAATCTGAGTTATTTTGGGCGAAAGTCAATAAATTCTAAAGCCATTCATGCAGGCAGTGTGCAGCTTAAAGTGAATTTTTAATTAAAACCCTTTTGCGCTGTCATCGCCGCGATAATCGGCTCCACCTTCCAATTTTCCATTTGGCAAACGCAATATGGCATCTACTTTGCCGATGATTCTAGAATTTTTTTGATTGATTAGGTAGCCTTTTTCTTGTAATTGTTTTATAAGCAAGGTGTCAAAACCATTGGGTTCTAAAACCACCACATCGGGTAACCATTGGTGGTGAAATCGCGGAGCATTTACGGCTTCTTGCATTCCCAAACCGTATTCGTAAACATTTAAAATGGTTTGCATAACCGAGGTAATTATGGTTGAGCCTCCCGGCGACCCTACAACCATTAATAATTTTCCATTCTGCTCAACAATGGTTGGCGTCATTGAACTCAACATGCGTTTTTCGGGCTGAATAGCATTAGCATTGGCGCCAATTAAACCAAACATATTAGGCGTTCCGGGTTTTGAACTAAAGTCGTCCATTTCATTATTTAAAAAAAATCCGCCTTCACTAACATAAACTTTAGATCCATAAGCGCCATTTAATGTGGTTGTTACGGCAATGGCATTTCCAAAAGCGTCAACAATTGAATAGTGGGTAGTTTCGTCACTTTCAAAACCTTGAATGGTTCCGTGTTTTACAGCTGATGAAAGTGTGGCTTTATCCCAAGAAAAATCCGCCATTCTATTTTTTGCATAGAAGGCTGACATTAAAGTGTCTAAAGGAATTTTAACAAAATCAGCATCTCCTAAAAAGTAGGAACGGTCGGCAAAAGCACGGCGTTCGGCTTCGGTAATTAACTGAATAGATTTTAATGAATTATGGCCAAATTTGGCAATATTGTAGGGTTCAATGGCCTTAAAAATTTGCGCGTTGCAAATGCCTCCGCTTGACGGAGGTGACATTGAAATAATTTTTAAATCTTTATAAGTAAATTCAATGGGTTTGCGCCATTTGGCTTGGTAGGAAGCTAAGTCGTTTTTAGTGATAATTCCTCCTAATTTTTGTACGTAATTTACCAACATATCAGCGGTTTTACCTTTATAGAATTCATCTTTTCCGTTGTCGCGGATGCGTTCAAGTGTTTTGGCGAGATTTTGATATTTAATGGTGTCTCCTTCGTGCCATTCGCGGTCAAATAATATGGAATGGTCATTGGCTAATTGAAAATATTTTCGAGAATTATTCAAGTTAGCAGCTTGTTTTTTTGTTACCACCACACCGCGGTAAGCCAAGTCTATGGCGGGCTGAATGAGTTTAGCAAAAGGTAGGGAGCCATATTTTTCGTGGACTTTAAACAAGCCTGAAATGGTTCCAGGAATGGCTATTGCCAAACTACCCAAAGTACTTTTGCCTTCAATTACTTGGCCGTCTTTATCTAAATACATGTCTCTGGTAGCGGCTTGAGGTGCTTTTTCGCGATAATCTAGTGCGCCGGTTTGGCCATCTTTGGTTCTAAAAACCATAAAACCGCCACCACCAATATTTCCTGCAAAAGGAAAAGAAACCGCTAAGGCTAAATCGGTTGCAATCATTGCGTCAAAGGCATTGCCACCTTGTTTCATAATTTCAACGCCAATTTCGGCAGCTTCGGGTCGGGCGCAAACAACCATGGCTTTATCGGCTAAAAGCCCTCTTTTTATAGGATTTGCTGCTGTTTTTATAGTTGATTTACACTGTGAAAATAGTATTAAAATAACTAAAAATGGCACTAATTTTTTCATATTATTTTACATTAAATTGTTCAATTTTTTCCGCCGAAAAGGTAATCAAATTTTTAAAAAAAGCCCTAAAATCAGATTCAAAATCATTGTAATATAATTTTAAATCGGCTATTGCCAAATGCATGTGCGATTGCAAATGTGTGCGGTGGTTCATGCCTATCAAGGTCTGCTCAATTCCGGCGAGTTGTGCATAATTTAACAGCCAATTTTGATTGATTAAATAAGGCATTATTTTGAGTACTTTTAAAGGCAAAAGGTCTTGGTTTTTATTTAACAGTGTATAAAAATCAGCTGAAAAAGTAGAGAGGCTTTGCGCGTGATAATCGGCCCAGTTTTTTGCTAAAAAATGATCGTAAAAAATATCTATAATGATGCCATTATACAATCCATAGCGTTCATTTAAACGGTGTTTGCTTTGTTTTACAATCGGATGTGCATCGGTAAACGTGTCAATTTGACGGTGCAAAAAGATGCCTTGCTGAATGGCTAATGGCAAATGTTTATACTGGTTGCCAATGATAAAATCGGCTATAAAATTACCAATTTGTAGCGCTGGCTGGTTGTTTGACAAATAGATATGAGCCAAAATATTCATCAGGTGAAGGTAAAAAATAATCCGCTATAAAAGCGGATTAAAATTTTAAAAAAATAGGTTTTTAGTTATTGAGCATCACCGGCATCACTAACATGGTAATGGTTTCGCCCTCATCTAAATCGTCGAGTGGCGTTAAAATACCGGCTCTATTTGGCAATGACATTTCAACCATCACGTTTTCAGAATTTAAATTGCTCAGCATTTCAATCAAAAAGCGTGAGTTAAAACCAATTTGCATATCATTACCTTCATAACTGCACATCAAACGCTCGTCGGCTCTATTTGAATAATCTACATCCTCGGCCGAAATATTTAATTCAGTTCCTGCCATTTTTAACCTGATTTGGTGGGTAGATTTGCTTGCGAAAATTGAAACCCTGCGAACGGAATTTAAAAATGCGGTACGGTCTAAGGTTAATTTATTTGGATTTTCTTTTGGGATAACGGCATCATAATTAGGGTATTTTCCGTCAATTAAGCGGCAAACTAGGGTGATGTTGTTAAAACTAAATTTGGCGTTAGACTCATTATATTCAACCAAAACCTCGTCTTGATCAAAACTCGAAAGGATATTTTTTAAGATGTTTAACGGTTTTTTAGGCATGATGAACTCGGCCGTTTCATTGGCAGATAAATCGGTGCGTTCATATTTTACTAATTTATGTGCATCAGTTGCCACAAAGATTAAACCCTCGGGGCTAAATTGAAAAAATACGCCACTCATAACGGGGCGCAAATCATCGTTACCGGTTGCAAAAATAGTTTTATTAATAGCGGTGGCTAAAATGCCGCCGGCAATAATTAGAGAGCTTGGAGCGTCTAAAACACGCGCTTTGGGAAATTCATCTCCATCGGCAAAAGCCAACGCATATTTGCCACTTTCTGAACTAATTTCAATGGTATTATTATCGCTAACAACAAAAGTAAGTGGTTGCTCTGGAAAGGTTTTTAAGGTGTCAAGCAACAATTTAGCCGATATGGCAATTGTTCCATTTTCGTCGGCATCAACTTTAAGTGAAGCACTCATGGTTGTTTCTAAATCGGAAGCCGAAATTTTTAGGGAATTATCGTTAATTTCAAATAAAAAATTATCTAAAATTGGCAAGGTATTGTTGCTGTTAATAACGCCACTCAATAGTTGCAGCTGCTTAAAAAGTTGTGAACTCGATATGATGAATTTCATTTATAAAAAATGTTAAATTAGTGAAGACAAATATATCATAATAAATACTAAGGCGCAAAAATAAGCCAAAAGAAAAATCAAAATTAGTTAAGCTTTTGTTAAGTTTAAACCCAAATAGTTTATCAAAACTTTAAATTTATAGATTTGTTTCAACTACTAATTTTAACTTTAAGGATGAAAATACGTCTTATTTTATTTTTTTATGCCTTTTTAACACCCTTCGTTTTCTTCGCGCAAATCCCCGTAAAGCCAAGTGCTACCGATATTCATAGTGCTTTAAAAAAACTCAATTTTTTAGGATCAGTGCTTTATGTTGCCGCCCATCCCGATGATGAAAACACGCGGTTGATAAGTTATTTTTCAAATGAAATTCACGCCAATACTGCCTATTTATCGATGACACGCGGTGATGGTGGTCAAAATTTAATTGGAAAAGAATTGCGCGACCACCTTGGAATTATTAGAACACAAGAATTGTTAGCTGCGCGAAGAATTGATGGCGCACAACAATACTTTACCCGTGCAAATGATTTCGGTTTTTCTAAAAATCCGGAAGAAACTTTTGAAATTTGGAATAAACAGGCAATATTAAGTGATGTGGTTTGGATGTTTCGAAAATTTCAACCCGATGTTATCATAAATCGCTTTAATGCGGCTTCTGCCGGAAAAACACACGGACATCACACCGCCTCGGCTATTTTAGCCAGTGAAGCATTTGCTTTGGCGGCCGACAAAAATGCTTTTCCCGAACAATTAAAATTTGTTAAACCTTGGCATGCAAAAAGGCAATTTTTTAATACTTCGTGGTTTTTTTATGGCAGCATCGAAAAATTTGAGCAAGCCGATAAAACTAATTTATATGCTTTAGATGCAGGCGTTTTTTATCCTTTAAAAGGAAAATCGAATAGTGAATTGGCAGCCGAAGCGCGAACCGAACACAAGTCGCAAGGTTTCGGTTCTACCGAAGAACGTGGGTCGTCAATAGAATATTTAGAATACCTTCAAGGTGAAAAACCTATAAATAAAGCGGATATTTTTAGTGGTATTAATACAACTTGGTCGCGATTAGAAGGCGGCAAACCTATCGGCCTTTTGGTTACTGCCATTGAAAAAGCCTATAATTTTGAGCATCCCGAAATGAGTATTTCAAAACTTATTGAAGTTTATAAATTAATTGACAATCTGCCTGAGAGTTACTGGAAAAGCACCAAGCTTATTGAAACCTCAAATTTAATTCAAGCCTGTGCAGGTCTCTATTTTGAAGCGATTGCCTCCGATTTTTACGCCGCGCCAAATGCCAAAATCACATTGAATATTGAAGCGATTAACCGCAGTAATACTGAAATTATTTTAAAATCTATAGGCATAAAAGGCCAGCAAGTTTTTCAAAACCCCAATCAAAATCTAAGCTTTAACAAAGTCTTTAAGTTTAAAGAAAATTATACCATTCCCGCTCAAGCGGAGGTGAGCAATGCCTATTGGTTGAATAAAAAAAGTGACATTGGTTTGTTTGAAGTTTCTCATAATGAATTTATCGGTTTACCCGAAACGCCACCAACTTTAGTGGCGCAATTTATAGTAAGCATTCAGGGCTTTAATTTAGCTTTAGCGCTTCCTGTGGTGTATAAAAAAACCGATCCTGTTAGGGGCGAAATTTACCGTCGTTTTGATGTTGCACCACCCGTTTTTAGTCAGGTTTTAGAGAATGTAACCATTTTTTCGGATGACAAACCTAAAAATATAAAAGTCCTTGTAAAGGCTGGTGTTGATGATTTATCGGGTGATTTAACTTTAAATCTCGACGCGCATTGGCAGCTTATTCCGTCATCTATTCCCTTTAATATCAAAAATAAGAATGACGTACAAGAATTTGTGTTTCAAGTGATACCGCCAAAAAACGAGTTAGTTGCCGAGGTACATTCGGCGGTAACTTTAAGCAATGGCTTAACTTATCAAAATGGCTATCAAGAAATTGATTACAATCACTTGCCACCACAACTAATCACAAGTCCGATTGTGGTAAAATTTGTGCGTTTACCCATCTCCCGAAAAGGGCAAAATATCGCTTATATTATGGGCGCTGGTGATGAAGTGCCTACAAGTTTAATACAAGTGGGTTACAGTGTGGCGGTTTTAAATGAAGAGGCTATTAACGCCGAAAACTTAAAAAAGTTTGATGCTGTTATTTTGGGTGTACGGGCTTATAATACTGAAGATTATTTAAAATTCAAGCAACCAATTCTATTTGATTATGTAGCAAATGGCGGAACAATCATAGTGCAATACAACACCAATTCCAGACTAAAAGTTACTCAAATTGCCCCTTATCAATTGCATTTATCGCAAAATAGGGTAACGCTTGAAAGCGCTAAAGTGAACCTGTTAAATACGAATCATGAGGTGCTAAATGCGCCAAATAAAATTACCGAAGCCGATTTTGATGGTTGGGTGCAAGAGCGTGGGTTATATTTTCCCGACGTTTGGGATGCGCATTTTGAAACAATTTTAGGGATGAATGACCCTGGTGAACCCGAAATCAAAAGCAGTTTGCTTGTGGCAAAATATCAAAAAGGCTATTTTATTTATACGGGATTATCTTTTTTTAGAGAACTCCCGGCAGGTGTTCCGGGTGCTTTTAAATTGTTTGTTAATTTAATTTCTATCGGTAAAAACAACAAATAATAAACTCTTAATTAAGCGTAAAATGGGTGAAAGTAAACCTCATAATTTTAAATCGTGGTATGTTTGGATAATTATAGCTAACCTGTTTTACATTTTGGTGTTTTATTTACTGATGCGTTATTTCCAATAAATTATGCAAACTTTAGACTGGGTTATCCTAATTTCAACGCTCTTATTTATTGTAATTTACGGTTCGTTTAAAACGAGCGGTAGCAAAAATGTGGATGAATATGTGCGGGGTGGCAATAACGATAAATGGTGGACCATAGGCTTATCGGTTATGGCAACACAAGCCAGCGCCATCACTTTTTTATCAACACCAGGTCAAGCTTTTCATAGCGGGATGGGTTTTGTTCAGTTTTATTTTGGTTTGCCCATTGCCATGATTATCATTTGCATCGTTTTTATTCCGCTTTACAGCCGCTTAAAAGTCTATACCGCCTATGAATTTTTAGAATCGCGGTTTGACTTAAAAACGCGTAGTTTGGCGGCAATTTTATTTTTAATTCAGCGTGGCTTATCAGCCGGCATTACCATTTTTGCACCAGCCATAATTTTATCAGCCGTTTTGGGATGGAATTTACTCCTCTTAAACATAAGCATCGGCACTTTGGTTATTATTTATACCGTTACCGGAGGATGCAATGCCGTTAGCGTAACTCAAAAACATCAAATGGCAGTCATTTTTGCTGGAATGTTTGCAAGCTTTTTTATTATACTTAGTTATTTGCCCGATGATATCAATTTTATAAAAGCACTAAAAATTGCAGGTGCTAGTGGCAAGATGAACATTTTAGATTTTTCATTCGATTTGAATAACCGCTACACCGTGTGGACGGGTATTTTAGGTGGCACTTTTTTAATGTTGTCCTATTTTGGAACCGACCAAAGTCAGGTGCAACGCTATCTATCGGGAAAAACGGTTAAAGAAAGTCAACTGGGACTTTTGTTTAATGGCTTGTTAAAAATACCGATGCAGTTTTTTATTTTGTTGGTTGGTGTGATGGTTTTTGTTTTTTACCAATTTAACCATACCCCCTTAAATTTTAATCCGGCAGCGACCAACGCAGTTTATCATTCCGCTTTTGCCAATGAGTATAAGGCTTTAGAAAAGAATCACTTAAAAAATGAAGCAGACTTAAAAACTTTACAATTGCAATTAGTAAACGCATCTGATAATACACCTATTAAACAACAAATCAACGCGCTTAATAAAAAGGAAGTCGCCAATCGCGAAAACGCCAAAGTTATTATCGCTAAAGCAGATAAAACAATAGAAACCAATGATAAAGATTATGTGTTTTTGCATTTTATTTTGAATAACTTACCGAGAGGTTTAATTGGCTTGTTGCTGGCGGTAATTTTATCGGCAGCAATGTCTTCTACATCATCCGAAATCAGCGCGTTGGGCGCTACAACGGCGCTTGATTTATACAAGCGAAATGTTAAAACTAAAAAGAGCGATAAACATTATGTTAATGCCACAAAGTGGTTTACCGTAGGTTGGGGAATTATGGCAATTTTAGTTGCAACCATAGCTAACTTATTTGACAATTTAATACAGCTTGTCAATATCATTGGCTCTATATTTTATGGCAATGTGTTGGGCATCTTTTTATTGGCATTTTTTATAAAATTTGTCAAGGGAAACGCAGTGTTTTTAGCCGCTATCATAACCCAAGTACTTATCATTTTTGTCTATTATCTAGATGTGTTACCTTATTTATGGCTTAATTTATTGGGTTGTGCTTTGGTGATGTTGCTAGCCTTAGGTTTTGAAAGTATGACGCCAAAAAAACCGCAATTGACCATTTAGATTAAGTTACCTACAAGGTTTTTGAAACCTTGCAGGTTTGGTATTTTATCTGGAAGGTTTTTTTAACCTTACAGTCCATTTAATTTGAAGATAACTAAGGCTTAACTTGCTTGTTTATTTGCGGTTATTAAACCAAAAGGGCACATCAGCTGATCATATTTATATCCAAAGCTCAAGATTATTACAAAAAATCTTGAAGGATTCTAAAAATCTTAAAATTTATAAACGATGGCGTTGATGTTCATTCCAGCGCCAACCGAAGCCAATACAACAATATCGCCTTTATTGATGTGTTGGTTTTCTATTTTATTTTTTAATACCAAATCTAACAGCGTTGGAACGGTAGCCACCGAACTATTTCCCAGTTTATGAATACTCATAGGCATAATATTTTCGGGTGTTGGTGTTTTATAGAGTTTAAAAAAGCGTTTGATAATGGCTTCATCCATTTTTTCATTGGCTTGATGCATAAATACTTTTTTGACGCTATGAATGTCAACGCCATTTTTATCGAGCGCCGCTTTCATGGCATCGGGCACATGATTTAAGGCATATTCGTATATTTTACGGCCAAACATTTTAATATAGCGTATGTTTGGGTCGCCATTGGGGAAATTGGTTTTTCCTAAAAATAAATAACCGGCTTCTTCTAAGGTATGCGACATGGCCGAAAAACCTAAGATGCCTGTTTTTTCTTCTCCTTCTTGAGCTTCTAAAATGGCCGCACCTGCGCCATCCGAATAAATCATAGAATCGCGGTCGTGCATATCTAAAATACGCGACAAGGTTTCTGAACCTATTACCAAACAGCGTTTCGCTTCACCGGCTTTTATAAATAAATGGGCCTGTATCATGGCTTGAATCCATCCGGGACAACCAAAAATGATGTCATAGGCAACACAATTTGGGTTCGCTATTTTAAGGTGGTGTTTAACCCTTGCGGCTAAACTTGGAATAATATCCGTTTGGATAGTACCTTTTTTAATATCGCCAAAATTTTGCGCAAAGATAATATAATCAAGGGTTTCGGGGTCAATTTTAGCATCGGCAATGGCACGCTCGGCGGCGATGGTTGCAATATCACAAGAATTTAAATCATCGGTTACATAACGGCGTTCTTGAATACCTGTAATGGCTTTGAATTTTTCGATAATCACCTCATTGGTAGCGCCGAATGGCTCGTTTTTTTCGCAATAAAAGCGCTCATTTAAAAAGTCTGCATTTTTTTTGACGACGGTTGGTATGTAACTACCTATACCTGTGATAACTGAATTTAAAAACATAAAAATATAATTAGAATGCCAAAATTAAGGATTAATTATAAATGAAACTTCTTAAAGTTGAGAAATTTTAATTTGGATGACGGTTGCAATAGATTGTGCCTTAATTTTTGCTTGATTAGCCTTTTCGCCAACAAAATTTTGATCGACAGTTTGACCAAAAAAACTTAGCCATTGTTCAAAGTGTTCTTTTTTAAATGGCAACTTTTGATGCATATTTAAATGTGGTAGCAAGGCATTTCGATGATAAGTGCCATTGTAAAAGAGTTGTTGATCCCAAAAATCGACGAGAATTTGCAAGTGCTGCTCCAACTTTTCATCGGTATTTAAATCCGCAAAGAAAGGTTTAAGGAGTGCATCATTCATCAATTTTATATAAAACTGTTTAACCAATAAGTAGAGATCTGCTCTGTTAAGAATATCAATCATTGTTTAAAGAAACGATTTATCAAAAGCCAGCGGCAATAAGTCTTTAATGGAATTGGCCTTAATAATTTTACCTGTTTTTCCCATAAAATAAATAGCAATGGGTGTTTCTTGTTTAAATTCGTATTCGGCTATTGCTTGTCGGCACGCACCGCAAGGGGCAACGGGCTCTGACAAATCTTTATCTAGCGCAGTTGCCGAAATCGCTAAAGCTTTAAAATGAGCTTTCGGAAAATTTGCAGCGGCACTAAAAATGGCCACGCGTTCGGCGCATAACCCCGAAGGATAAGCGGCATTTTCTTGGTTATTGCCTAAAATGATAGAATCATCATCGAGTAAAATAGCCGCGCCTACTAAAAATTTAGAATAGGGAGCGTAAGCTTGATTTCGCGCGTTAACAGCTTGTTTCATTAATTTTTGAATGGTTTCAGGCAGTTCATCTAAATGGTTGAAAATGGTATAAGTAGTGGTAATATTAAGAGATTTCATAGAACTTTTTGTTTAGATTTTTTGGATTTAATATTCTTCAAAGAGGTCTCCAAAATCGAATGTTAAAGAAAAACGCAAGGTGTTTTCTAAGGGGTTATTAATATCGGATGCATTAAATAGATAAGACATGTCAATTTGGCTACTTTTAAATTTAAAGCCTGCGCCAAGGGTGAAAAATTTTCGAGCACCTTTTAAATCACTTTCATTAAAATAGCCGGCTCTTAAGGCAAATGATTTATCGTATAAATATTCAGCACCTATTGCCCAAGTGAATTCTTTTAATTCCTCTTTAAAACCTCCTGGCGCATCGCCAAACGATTGAAAAATGCCTTTAAAAAAGCCAACATTATCTTCTTGTCCACTTAAAATAGTTCCATTAGCATCTCTTATAGGAGGCGTTGGCACTAACAACTTATTGAATTCAAGGTTTGTAGAAATGGTGTTGTATTCGTCTAAAATAAAATCAAATCCGCCACCAAATCTCAAGTTGGTAGGCACAAAATCTTGCTGACCGCTATCGGTAAAAGACACTTTAGAACCGATGTTAGAAATGTTAAATCCACCGCGCCATTTGCCGTTAAAGGTACCGTAATTTTTTTCAGATGATTGAAAATAACCAGCAACGTCAACTGTAAAGGTATTGATGGTATTGATATCGGAATTGGCAACTCTTAGAGCAAAATCAGAGCGGATATAGCGCAAGCCAATAGCCATAGCAAAACTTTCGCTCAATCGCAAAGAATAAGATCCGTCTAAAGCGAGTTCATTTGGTTTTTCAATGATAACGGGTTCATTAGGATCGCCGGTTTGGCGCAACTCAATTGAACCAAGCGAAAAATAAGTTAAACTTGCAGCCCAAGCACTGCGTTCATCTAGCCGATTAGCATAAGTAACGCTACCTAAAAACACATCACTTGTTAAATTTCTCAACCAGGGGGTATAGTTTATCCCCAAGGTATATTGCGATTCTAAAAAGGCATATTTTGCTGGATTCCAATGTTGTGAGTTGGCATCGGGAGAGGTTGAAACGCCCATATCGGCCATACCACCCGAACGCGCGTCGGGGGCAATTAATAGAAATGGCGCTGCCGTTGATATTGGATTTGGGTCGGTTTGTGCTTCAATTTTTAAAATGGTTGCTAAAGTTAAAAGCGCAATTGGAATTAATCTTTTCATAAGTTTGATTTATACTACAAATATGTTATTTTTATCTGAGAATTACTATTTTTTCTATTTTTTCTGCCTGGTCATGCGTCAATGTTGATACTACTTTGAGTTTATAAATATAAACACCTTTTCCAATTTTAGCCCCAAAATCATCTAGCCCATTCCACGTGATTTCTCGAGATAAAGTTCCCGTAGTTTGGACACTGCTATTTATTGTTTTAACCAATTTGCCCGAAATTGTAAAAATTTGAATCTGAACATTTAAAGCTTCATTTGGCCGGTTGTGTTCAAACCAAAATTCGGTATAATTCACAAACGGATTTGGGTAATTTAACACGTGATTTAAGGTAATGCCATTATCTGTAACCACATTGAAACTTAACGATGCTTCGGATAAATTATTGTAAGTATCCCAAGCCTTAAATTTTAATTGATGGGTTCCCGGGGTTAAATTGCGCAATTGAAAACGCACTTTTCCTTTTTTAAAATCATCGAGTTCGGTTTGGTAAAAGTCGTTTAAGATGAGGGGATTGGCTTGATTGTCGTCTAAAATGGCAATTAAATCGTGATCGACTGCTGTTATTGAAGTGTTTATTCCCGATTCATCTTGCAAGGAGGCAATAAGAATGGGCGATTGGTTGGTGTTTCCACCATCTAAAAAAGATTCATCATTCATAAACAATGAAACTTGTGGCCCTTGATTATCGGCCATGGCATTTTCATTGATGCCACCAATGTTAACATCAAAATTATAACCGGCACGATCAAAAATGCCATTATCGGCATAAAAACTCATTTTGCCTTTGCCAAGTGCGATGCGGATATCTTTTGGAACAATAAAATCAAATTTGAAAATTCCATTTTTAACGGTAGCTCTACCGCGATAAATTTTGCTTTCAATGGCATCAAAACTTAAGGTTCGTCCAAAATTATTGTTATCTAAAGTAATTTTATCTATGGCTTTATCATAAATTGTAGCAGATAAAGTGCCATTAAAATCCGATTGTATTTGGTTATTTTTATCGGTAATAATACCTTCAAAAGTTACATGAGATAAAGCTTTAAGGGTGTCAATGGCTTGTGATACCAAAACATCATTCATTTTAGTAATTTTTATATTGCCTTTTGCTTGAGCCAATTTCATAGCGGGGTCGCCAAAATAATAGACAAATAGGCGTTGCGATGAGGTAAAATCATTTTTCATAGCCATTAATGCCTGAGAAATGGTATAATCTTCGTCATTAAAGCTAAATAGTTTAGTAACCAAATTTTCGTTAAAAGCCTGTCCGACAGATATAAATATTTCGCGTGTGGTGGTAATCAAACTTGTTGCACCTCCTTGTATGTTGTTAAAAACAAATTCACCGGCGGTGACGCGAAGTGGATTGTCAAGTTTGGCAAATTCGCAGGTTACGGTAATAAAAAGGGGTAAGGTATTCGGGTTGTACCAAGCTTGTATTTGGGGCACTTCTAAAATGCGTTCTTTTGCCCAGCCATCTTCACCTCCATGACCGTAATAATCAATTACTAAAGTACCATTTTCAATGGCGGTGTTTATGGCTTCATTCACGTCGGGGAAACGTTCGCCCCCTGCCGATGTTTGTTGTTTATAGGCGTCGGCATATATTTTTTTGATGTTAAAAACCGGTTTATTTAGACTGATATTATCTGAAATGCGCTCAACGGTTTCTTGAAGCACAAATTCTGAAGCTACATCAGGGTCATCGGCAACCACGGTAATTGAATTTCGCCAGTCTCCAAAAGCGGTTTTGCCAATGTAATTCAAGGTTTTATCAACGGCTGCTTTTGCTTCTTGAATGGTAGTTATGGGATAGCGCCCAGTGGCAACATCCTGTTTATCAAAAAAGCTAAGTGTTCCTTCATTGTCATCCATCATACCAAAATAATCATCGGTAACATAAGAAGTTGCCAAATTAAAACTCTCTAAAGATTCAAATGCGGGAACAATATTGTTGTTGTTGGTGATGCGGTCTTTATAATCAAAAGAGGTATCACCAAAAAGGCAGACAAATTTTATTTTTTTATCGACGCTTGACGCGGAAGTGTATAGAAATCGAACAAAATCTCTAATTGATGTTACATCGGGCGAACCAGATCCAAATTCATTGTAAATTTGCTGAACATCAACCACAGCAGTCGAAAAATTATCGGCTTGTTTGTGAAAATCGGCAAGCCTAGCAGCCTGATTCATCAAATTATTTTGGGTAATGACAAGGTAATCAATATCTTTTAAAGCGTGTAAATTTTGATTGGCGATTTTACTATTTTTTAATAGAATTGGTTTATAAAAATCCGTTTCGTTTAACACAACATATTCACTTAAAGTGGCATTGCCGTTTTCTAACCCACCTTGAGCGTTAAAAATAAAATCGTTTGAATTAGACTGGTTTGTAATAATTTTTGGATTTAAAAAATCGCTCACATCCCAAACCTGAAAAATAGTTGATTTGTTAGTTATTTTATAAGCTAGCGTTGTTGAAGTAGCGGTTTTGGCAGCCTCAAAGCTGCGGAATCCAAATTGCTTTTTATTGGCTATTAAATGTTTAGTGCCAGAAACTTCGATAAAATCTAAATAAGCTCTAGCAGCCGGATTTCCACTGTTGTTATAGGTTAAACTAAAATTTAATTTCTCGTCAGGCACTTGAGTTTGAGCAAACTGTTGGGTAGCGCTTGCCAAAGTTAGCGAACCTGGTAAATTGGCAGAAAAGTTTAAATTGTAAAGCAAATTGTTGTTTAAATTTACTTTTAATTGGGTGCTTACCGAAGAAGAAGCTACTGCGCGAATTTTAATATTTAATGGTTTTAAAGGGTCAATATCATTAAATATAAAATTGAATTGTGGGGTGTTGTTTATTGAAAAAGATTCACCAAACCACTGTTGCCCAACAGAAAAAAGATTTGTTTCGTCTTTTTCATAAACAAAATAATCGTTAAAAGTATCTAATTGAAAATTTGGGTTGTTTGTATTTGGATTGGTAGTTTCAAGGCGCTTTCCTAAACCTGAGTCGGTTGAAATAAAATAAAAAGATTGGTTTGAATAGCTATTTTTTTGGTGATTTACGTTTCCGTTTACCGGATTTACCTCCCAGCTATCGGGACCTTTGGCATAAAACAGCATATAGTCGTTGTTGTTAAATAGGTTGTCACCACCGTCATTAACAAAAAGAGCGTTTTCTTGTAAATCGTCGTATCTAAAATCGCTATTTTTTTGAGGAAGCATGGCGCCACCATTGCCAAAAATACGAATGTTATTAGCGTTTAAGTTGGAAGTATTAATGCCTAAACTTTTTAAAAAGCCGAGGTCAAGTTTAAAAACACCCGTTGTGTCAACGGCAAATTTATACCAAGATCCAGAAGCTAAAATAGAGTTTGTATTTTGGGCAAGCGCCGATTTATTTTGAATTTTAGAAGTTAATGTATAATTTAATGTAAAACTTTCAACTTTATAAAGGCGGTTGTTTTTTATAAAAAAAGGTTCTAAATAAAGTTGAAATTCATTTGAATTGGCTGAATTTACAACTGTAAAATGAGGTGTTAGCGTTTGCCCAATTTTCGCTTTTACTTCATCTGGCAAAGTGGTGTTTTCAAAGCTAGAAACCACATTGTCAATATAAAAAGAATCAATAGATAAACCACTTTCATTTTTCCAATAGTCATAAAAAGTTGGTAATAAATTTTCGTTTATTGTATTATTTTTAACTAGAGGAAGTTTAATATCTTTGCCATTATTTAACAAGATTGTTTGTGGCGTTTGCCAATCTAAAGAAAAGTTCTTTTTTTGTGATGGTTGTGCCGATAAATTAGTTGAAATGGCAAGTAAAAATAGAATGAAAAAGTAGCTTTTATTTGTCATAAAAAGTTAACGTTTAAAGGTCTCTTTTATTTGAAAAAGGCGCTAAACATATAATAAAAAATTAATAGATACGTTAAATGAGCAACAGATTTTAAAAAGTTTAAAAATATCAATAAAATCTGATAAAAAATATATAATATTGTAAATTACATACAATCAAAAATATCAAATAATACTGTTACTGCAGATGAACCTCAAAAATTATTTTAAAATATTCACAACCATAGTGTTAGTTTCTTTAACCCTATCAAGTTGTATCAAATCAGATCGAAACAAATCTACTTTAACGGGATGGAGTTTTAACGACCCACGATTTGGTAATTTTACGGCACCAGTTGATTATCGGGGACAAAGAACGCCGCCGGGAATGATTTTAATTGAAGGCGGTACCTTTACGATGGGTCACGTTCAAGATGACGTCATGTTTGATTGGAATACAACGCCAACACGTGTTCAAATTCGTTCTTTTTATATGGACGAAGCCGAGGTTACAAATAAAGAGTACAGTTTTTATTTAGAATTTATAAGCCGTGTGTTCCCTCAATCGGATACCATGGATATCAATAAACGCATTTATCAAGCAGCTTTACCTGACACCTTGGTTTGGCGTGATAAATTGGGCTCAACAGGTTCATTATCTCAAACTTATTTAAGACATCCCGCCTTTGCCGATTATCCAGTAGTTGGTGTTTCGTGGTTGCAAGCAGTTGACTATTGCAAGTGGCGTACCGATAGGGTAAACGAGCGGATTTTAATGGATAAAGGCATTTTAAAACCCTTATTTGCCGAAGATTCTATTTCAGTTGAGGGCGAAAATCATTTTGTTACTGAAACGTATCTCAAAAATCCTTATTTGTTGTTCAATGGTGACTCTTCAATATATGGAAGAGGAATTCCTGTAAAGAAAACCCTCGTCAAAAAAAGCAGTGGTTTTTTCGGAAAACGAACCACACGTAAATCAAGAAAAGGTGAAGACCTAACAAATACCGTTGTAGATACCATTTTACAAGATACAACTTCAATTGTTGTGGGTGGTCAAAAATTGCCAAAAGAACCAAAAAAAGAAAAATTTACAGGACGACAAGTAACACTTTCAGATGGATTGTTAGTGCCAAATTACCGACTTCCAACCGAGGCTGAATGGGAATATGCCGCAAAAGCTGATATTGAAAATAGAGAATACAACAACATTACAAATCGTAAAAAATACACTTGGAACGGCAAATATACCCGTGATATTACCAAACGCTACAAAGGAGATATGATGGCTAATTTTAAACAAGGAAAAGGCGATTATAGTGGTTTGGCAGGTTGGAGTAGTGACGGCGCTGATATTACGGCTCAAATAAAAACGTATAAACCAAATGCTTTTGGACTTTATAATATGGCAGGAAACGTATCAGAATGGGTAGCCGATATTTATCGCCCCATAATTGATTCAGAAGCAAACGATTTTAATTATTTTAGAGGGACTTATTTTATGAAAACCTTTATCGATTCACTTGGTAAAGTGGTAGTTATCGATTATAATAACATTCAATTAGACACCTTGCAAAATGGTCAAATTGTTCCAAATGGATTGCCCGGTCAAATAAAATATGTGCCAATTACTAAAGATGATGCTTTTATGAGATATAATTATCAAAAAGCAAATAATATAGATGCTGATGATGGTGACTTAGCCTCTAATAAATATTTTTATAAAGATGAGGATAACGCTGAGTTAATTCCCAGAATGTATAATTCGCCGCAAAGCAAGATTGAAGTTGATGAACAAGGGCGTATTTTAAAAAAATATGATGTAACCAATACAAGAAGAACGCTAATTGACAACAAATTACGCGTATATAAAGGAGGTTCTTGGAAAGATCGCTCTTATTGGCTAGATCCAGCCCAGCGCAGGTATTTGCCCGAATATGCCGCAACAGATTATATTGGATTTAGATGCGCTATGGATAGACTTGGCTCTACTTCTATTTCTAGAGATAAACAAGCGCACTTTGTAAAACGAAGATAAAAACTAAATAAAACCATTAAAAAGCTCAATATTATTTTTAATAAATTGGGCTTTTAATTTTTATAGGACATTGAAAATAGATGATTTATACCAATTAATAACGGGAAAACCCATTATTACCGATACTAGAAAAATTGTTGAAGGGGCTGTTTTTTTTGCCTTGAAAGGCGATAATTTTAACGGAAATACCTTTGCTAATGAAGCTTTAAAAAAAGGGGCGGCTTATGTAATTATTGACGAAGCAGACTTTCAAATATCAAATCAAACCATTTTAGTTGGGGATGTATTAACTACTTTACAACAACTGGCAACATATCATCGAAAAAAATTAGGCATTCCAATCATTGCAATTACCGGCTCAAACGGAAAAACTACTAGCAAAGAATTAATAGGTGCTGTATTAGCTCAAAAATACCAAACGGCAACAACGCAAGGCAATCTTAACAATCACATTGGAGTGCCTTTAACGCTTTTAGCAATGACAAAAAGCACAGAGCTTGGCGTGGTAGAAATGGGATCAAATCACCCGGGAGAAATTGCCTTTTTATGCCAAATTGCAGAACCTAATTTTGGCTATGTTACAAACTTTGGAAAAGCACATTTAGAATGGTTTGGCAATCACGAAGGGGTTATTAAAGAAAAATCTATGCTTTATAGCTATTTAAAAGACCATTCGGGACAGGCCTTTATCAATGTTCAAGATGACATTCAATGTTTACAAACCAAAAATATAAAAGCCATTTCATTTAATAAAGGTGAAATAATTCTTAAAAGCTCAAATCCATTTGTTGAGGTGGCTTATGATTCGTACCTTATAAAAAGTAAGCTAACGGGTGTATATAATTTCAATAATATGGCTGCGGCAATAGCAATTGGTCATTATTTTAAAGTGTCAACAGCGCAAATAAAAACAGCCTTAGAAAGCTATGAACCCAAAAATAATCGGTCACAAATAATCAAAAAAGGCGCTTTGCAAATTATTTTAGATGCTTATAATGCCAATCCTACCAGCATGACTTTAGCTATCGAAAATATGGCGCAATTAACCGAAAATGCCAAATATTTTGTGCTTGGCGATATGTTTGAATTGGGAGCAACAGCACCTTTAGAACATCAAGCTATTGTTGATGCCTTATCGCAATTAAATTTTGAAAAGGTTTATTTAATCGGCACACATTTTTATCAAACAAATTTAAAAAAGCCTGATATTTTAAAATTCAAAACTTTTGATGATTTTAAATTGAATTTTAAGCCACCAACTAAAGGAGTTTTGTTGATAAAAGCATCAAGAGGAATGGCGTTAGAGCGCGTTATTGATTTGATTTAATTAAATTTTTACATACGTTCGGGAACGTCAATACCCAATAAATTAAAACTTGATTTTAAAACTTTGCCAACTAAATCACTCAATTGTACAAAAAATACTTTTTCGATGGCGTTTTCATTTCCTAAAATGGGAACTGTTTGATAAAAAGTATTGTAGCGTTTTACCAAATCATAAGTATAGTTGGCAATTAGGGCAGGACTTTGGTTTTGAGCGGCTTGATTAATGGTTTCTTCAAATAATTGTAGTTGTTTTATCAACTCTTTAGCTTTGATATCTAAAGGGTTGATTAAAACGGGTTTTGAATAATCAAAATCAGCTTTGCGCAAAATGGATTGAATACGGGCGTAAGTGTATTGAATAAACGGGCCGGTATTGCCGTTAAAATCTATGGATTCTTTAGGGTCGAAAAGGATGCGTTTTTTAGGATCTACTTTTAAAATAAAATATTTTAAAGCGCCCAAACCGATGGTTTTGTAAAGCATTTCTTTTTCTGTAGCCGAGTAGCTTTCTAATTTCCCTAATTCTTCCGAAATATCTTTGGCAGTTTTAATCATTTCGGCTATTAAATCGTCGGCATCAACAACAGTTCCTTCGCGCGATTTCATTTTGCCACTTGGTAAATCGACCATACCATAAGAGAGGTGGAACAAGTTTTTAGACCAGCTAAAACCCAATTTTTTTAAGATTAAAAAAAGCACTTTAAAATGGTAATCCTGCTCATTGCCAACAGTATAAATTAAAGTGTCAATGTCAAAATCTTTAAAACGTTGAATGGCAGTGCCAAAATCTTGGGTCATATAAACGGCTGTGCCATCGGCTCGTAATACAATTTTTTCATCTAATCCATCTTGGGTTAAATCTATCCAAACGGAACCGTCTTCTTTTTTGTAAAAAATACCTTGATTTAAGCCTTCATTAACCACATCTTTTCCTAATAAATAGGTACTGCTTTCATAATAATTGATGTCAAAATCAACGCCTAAAGTTTGGTACGTAATTTTAAATCCGTCATAAACCCATTGGTTCATTTTCTTCCAAAGTGCTACCACATCGGCATCGCCGGCTTCCCATTTTAGGAGCATATTTTGAGCTTCAATCAAGATCGGCGCTTGTTTTTTTGCCAGTTCTTCGGTTAAACCATCAGCAATACCTTTGGCAATTTGTATTTTATATGCTTGATCAAATTTTACATAATAATTTCCTACTAGTTTATCACCTTTAAGTCCGCTAGATTTTGGTGTTTCGCCTTTTCCGAACTTTTGCCAAGCAAGCATACTTTTGCAAATATGAATGCCACGATCGTTGATAATTTGAGTTTTGATGACTTTTTTTCCGGATGCTTCAATTATTTTGGCAACCGAAAAGCCTAATAAATTATTTCGGATGTGTCCTAAATGCAAGGGTTTATTGGTATTTGGACTAGAATATTCAACCATAACGGCTTTATCCTTTGGGTTTGCTGTTTTATAGCCATAATGTTCGGTTTCAAACATCCTATAAAAGCTAATTCGGTAAAAATCATCCGAAATCACCAAATTTAAAAAGCCTTTAACCACATTAAAATCAGTTATAAACTCCAGATTTTGTTTTAAATAGGCCCCAATAGTTTCGCCAATTTGTGTGGGATTACCTTTAATATGACGTAACAATGGAAATACAACTAAGGTGATATCACCTACAAATTCTTGACGTGTTGCTTGAAATTCAAATTCATTTAATGAAACTTGATAATGGCTTAAAATAGCCGAACTAACGGCTTGTGGCAAGGTGTTTTGAAGTGGCATAGATTTTTTAAATATGGTCAGCAAATTTAAAACTTTTTTATAGAGTAAGTGAAGTGCTTTTTAGATTTAATTAAATTAACAACTTTAAACTTGTGAAATTAAAAATAGGTTGTAAATTTGCACCGGCAAGTCCTACACAACCAGCTCCTTTGAAATCCCCCAGGGTGGGAACACAGCAAGGGTACAAGGTCGTAGCGGTGTGATGTAGGTCGCTTGCCATTTTTTGTTTAACTGCTCTAATAGTCATTTTAAAAACCCATTAAATTTACCAACTTATCATAGCCTTTTGGTTTTTTTATTCTGCAAATGCAGCTGTTGAAATGGAATGTGGCGTGTTTATGTAAATATCCCATCAATTATTGTACTTTTGAATTGAAATAAAAGGAGCCAAATTTTTTAATCAAAATCGTATTTCATTAAATGTCAAAAGTTGTTTTAATTACCGGAGGATCATCGGGAATTGGCAAAGCCATTGGAATTTATTTATCTGAAAAGGGATTTAAAGTTTATGGCACAAGTCGAAATCCACAAAAAATTACCAAGCATCCTTTTAACTTAGTAGCTTTAGATGTTACTGATAACGATACAATTACCACCGCCATTCAAATGATTATTGCTAAAGAAAGGCGCTTAGATATTTTGATAAATAATGCCGGCATGGGCATTACCGGAGCGCTAGAAGACACGCCAACTGACAAAATGCACCATGTTTTTAACACCAATTTTTTTGGCGCTATTGATGTGATTAAAGCCGTTTTACCTCAAATGCGTCAACAAAAAAGCGGTTTGATTATTAACATTACTTCTATTGCCGGTTATATGGGTTTGCCCTTTCGGGGAATCTATTCGGCCACCAAAGGCGCTTTAGAACTATCAACCGAAGCCTTGCGAATGGAAGTTGCCAATTTTGGTATTAAAGTAACCAATGTCGCTCCGGGTGATTTTGCAACTAACATTGCTTCAGGGCGCTATCACACCCCAGTTTTTGAAAATTCTCCTTATAAAAAAGCCTATCAGGCTAACTTAAATTTGATGGATGCCGATGTTAATGGCGGTGAAAATCCGATTCAAATGGCAGAAGCAATTTATAAAATCATCAATACCAAAAACCCTAAAATACACTACAAAGTAGGTAACGCAATGCAAAAGTTCGCAATAGTTTTAAAACGGATGCTTCCCGATAAGGTCTTCGAAAAATTGATGATGAATAATTTTAAAATGTAAGTTTGGAGTGAGAAAACCGAAGTAGGGAGACCTAAGACCTAAGTGATAAGTGAAAAAAAGTGAAAACCTATTGATAACTAAAAAAATGTCAAATTGGGTCAAAGTATTTAGGCATCGACAACCTGTTACCTGATATCAAAAACCATTTACAAAAAGTTACAATTTATGTTAGGATTGCCAAATCATTACACCTATATTTGCCAAAATAAACAAACCACAAAATGAAATTTTTTATCGATACCGCTAATTTAGCGCAAATTAAAGAGGCTCAAGAACTTGGAATTTTAGATGGCGTTACCACAAACCCTTCTTTAATGGCCAAAGAAGGCATTACAGGAACTAATAATATTTTAAAACATTATGTCGCTATTTGCAATATTGTTGATGGAGATGTAAGTGCAGAAGTTATTGCAACCGATTTTGAAGGGATGGTTAGAGAAGGTGAAATATTAGCCGATTTACATCCTCAAATAGTGGTAAAAATTCCGATGATTAAAGACGGTATTAAAGCCATAAAATATTTTTCCGATCACGGCATTCGCACCAATTGCACACTTGTGTTTTCAGTTGGTCAGGCACTTTTGGCAGCCAAAGCCGGCGCGAGTTATGTATCGCCTTTTATTGGTCGTTTAGACGATATTTCTACCGATGGTTTAAACCTTATTGACGAAATAAGAACCGTTTATGACAACTATGGATATGAAACCGAAATTTTAGCAGCTTCTGTCCGCCATACCATGCATATTGTGGAATGTGCTAAGCTTGGGGCAGATGTGATTACAGCCCCTTTGAGCGCTATTTTAGGCTTGCTAAAACACCCTTTAACCGATAGTGGCTTAGCTCAGTTTTTAGCAGATTATAAAAAGGGAAATTAATATTGAATTTCAAAAAGGTTCCTCCTTTATTTGAGTAATTTCACTGCTTTAAAACACATGAGTTGTGGTATTTTAGTTGGGATTGAATTTATTTGATTCAAATTAAATCTCAATCTATGAGCAATTAATTCAAGTTTTTATTTACCAAATTTTGTAGAATATTTTTCTCGATTGAATGGTTGTGCTATTGTAATAGCTGATTGACTATTTGAAAAAATAATGTTGCTAACATCAGTATTTTAAAAAGGAATTAAACCTTAAAATAAGCTCAAATTTGGTCAAACTTATTTAGGTTCAATAATCCAGAAACTTCAATCTTAAATTCTTTCAGACTTTGTATCTTTGAATTTTTAATAAAACTATGGAATTAAACTTATCAAAACCAATTGTATTTTTCGATTTAGAAACCACAGGCATTAACATTACAAAAGACCGTATTGTAGAAATAGCCATTTTAAAAATTCTACCCAACGGAAACAAAGAAAGTAAAACTTGGCTCGTAAATCCAGAGATGGAAATACCGAAAGAGGCTTCTGATATTCACGGCATCACCAACGAACGCGTGGTTACCGAACCTACATTTAAAGAATTAGCACCCCAAATTAGCGAGATGATAAAGGGTTGCGATTTGGCGGGTTTTAACTCCAGTCGCTTTGACATTCCGCTTTTAGCCGAAGAACTCTTGCGTGTTGGTTACGATTTTGATATGAAAAACAGAGCCGCCGTTGATGTTCAAGTAATTTTTCATAAAAAAGAACAGCGCACCTTGAGTGCCGCCTATCAATTTTATTGCAATTCTGATTTAAAAGATGCCCACTCAGCTATGGCTGATACCACTGCAACCTACGAAGTTTTAAAGGCACAACTCGATAAATATGACGATTTAGAAAATAATGTCAATTTTTTAAACACCTTTAGCCAACATAAAAAAAATGCCGATTTTGCCAATATGATTGTGTTTGATGACGATGATGATGAAGTTTTTAATTTTGGAAAACACAAAGGTAAAAAGGTAACCGAAGTACTTGAAAAAGAACCTGGTTACTACGCGTGGATTCAAAATGCCGACTTCCCACTTTATACCAAAAAAATATTGACAGCTATCAAATTAAGAAGTTTAAATACAAAGGTTTAAAATATAAATTACGAATCACAAATTACAAAAGCAAATGAAGAAAGTTTAAACAATTTGTTTAGCCTTATCACACAAAAAATTAAGAATTAAACAAAAATCACAAAACTTTGAACGCTAAATTTTCTTAACGATTTAAAACCAGCAAAAAAATAACTATGCGTATTCCATTTAATTCCTTACCACCACAATCTAAAATTTGGATTTACCAATCTGACAAAGCCTTTACCGAAGCGCAAATTCTTGAAATTGCAAACCTAATTGCACCTTTTATTGAGCAATGGCAGCGTCATGGTGCCAATTTAAATGCTTCATATATAATTAAATACAATCGATTTATAATCATAGCAGTTGATGAACATGATGAGGTTTCGGGTTGTTCTGTTGATGCCTCGGTTCACCTAATCCAAAAAATTGAACAAAAGTTTGGCGTAAATTTAACTGATAAATTAAAGGTGGCTTATAAAGAGGGCGACACCATTGCGCTTAACACCTTAGCAGACTTTAAAAAACAAATTGCCTTATCAAATATAACTCCTGAAACTATCGTTTTTAACAATATAGTCAACACCGTTGCCACTTTAAAAACTGATTGGGAAATTCCTATTAAACAAAGTTGGTTGAAAAAATACTTTTAATAAAAAATAGTTAGTATGCAATTTAAAATTAAATTTCTTATCTGTTTTGTCCTTTTCTCGTCCTTTTTAAAGGCGCAAGAAACCAATCCGCTTATGGCTACTGATGCTAAAGCTCAACAAAAGTGGGTAGATAGCATCTATAAAAAACTTAGCCTCAACGATAAAATTGGCCAGCTGTTTATGATGGAGGTCTATTCTAATAAAGATGCAGCGCATATTTTATCCGTTAAGAAATTAATAAAAAAACACCATATTGGCTCGCTTATTTTTATGCAAGGAAGTCCACTAGCACAAGCTAAACTTACCAATGAATACCAAGCACTTTCTAAAATACCTTTGCTTATCGGAATTGATGCTGAGTGGGGATTAAATATGCGTTTAGACAGCACTTATCGTTTTCCTTGGAATATGACCCTTGGAGCGATAAAAAATGACAGTTTGTTGATGGCATTGGGAAAACGCATAGGCGAACAATGCAAACGGCTCGGTATTCATGTCAATTTTGCGCCCGTGGTTGATGTCAATACCAATCCGCTAAATCCCATAATTGGCAACCGTTCTTACGGACAAGATCCCAAAAATGTAGGCGCTAAAGCCTTGGCTTTTATGAAGGGCATTCAAAGCCAAAATGTTTTGACAACGGCAAAACATTTTCCCGGACACGGCGATACTTCTACCGATTCACATCAGCAATTGCCCATAGTTTTACACACTAAAGCTTATATGGATAGTGTAGATTTAGCTCCCTATAAAACCTTAATCAAAAACGGTTTAACTGGCGTGATGGTGGCGCATTTAAACGTTCCTAGTTTAGATGCCGAACCTAAATTGCCAACTTCTTTATCGGCAAAAGTTATTGATAAATTGTTGAAAAAAGAAATGGGTTTTAAAGGTTTGGTGTTTACCGATGCCCTAAATATGAAGGGTGTAGCCAATTTTGGAAAATCAACCACAGTTGATTTAAAAGCTTTTGTGGCGGGCAATGATGTTTTGATGTTTTCGGAAGATATTCCAAAAGCAATCAATAAAATTAAAGAAGCTATTAATGCCGGTGCGATAAGCCCAGCTCATTTAGAAAACGCCGTAAAAAAAATATTAATGGCCAAATATTGGGTAGGTCTTAATCATTATAAACCTATTTTAGAAGCCAATCTTACAGCCGATTTAGCAACAATTAGCGATCAATTATTAGAACGCAAATTGATGGGGAAAGCCATAACTTTGGTAAAAAACCAACTTAAAATTTTTCCCATTGCCGATGTTACGCAAAAAATTGCCTATGTAAAATTAGGCGATGCCACCAACGAATGTTTTTTAGAAAGCCTAAAAAAATACACCCGTATTGATGTAATTACAGGCGTTAATGATGCACAATTAAACACCAAACTCCACGCTTACGATTTGGTAATTGTGGGTTTTCATAAATCAAGCGATACGCCTTGGAAAAGCTATAAATTTTCGGAAGCCGAATTGACGACCTTATTGAGTATTGCCCGAAATAATAAAGTGATTTTAGATATTTTTGCCAGCCCTTATGCGCTGCTGCAGATAAAATCGTTTACCGATATTGAGGCGGTTATGGTTTCTTATCAAAATAGTGATGTAGCACAAGAACTTTCGGCACAAATGTTATTTGGGGCACTTAAAACCGAAGGAAAATTGCCGGTAAGCATCAAAACCGATTTTAAATTGGGACTTGGATTGGCAAGTGAAGACTTAAAGCGATTGTCTTATGGTTTACCCGAAGAAGTTGGCATGAGCAGTCTAAAATTAAAGCGCTTAGATTCAATGGCTTTAGCCGTTTTAACCGAAAAAATGACACCGGGTTTACAATTGCTGGTTGCGCGAAATGGCAAGGTGGTATTCCAAAAAAGCTATGGGCATTTTACCGATATCAATTCTCCAAACGTAGAAAACAACAGCCTTTATGATTTGGCTTCGCTGACAAAAATAATGGGCGTTTTGCCATTGACGATGAAAGCTTTTGAAGAAGGACAGTTTAATTTAGAAACCCGTTTAGATTCACTATTTCCCAACCTTATAGGAACTAATAAAGATACCGTTACGGTTAAAGAAGCCTTGTCGCATGTGGGAAGGATAAGTGCTTGGATTCCCTTTTATAAAAAAACAATTGACAGCCTAACTCATCAACCATCACAAACCTATTATCGGACTTCAAAATCGGATGATTTTAACATTTTAATTGCCGATAATTTGTATTTAAGGCATGATTATATCGATAGCATATATAAGGCAATTGCTGACGAACCGCAACGCCTTAAAACAGGTTATAAATACAGTGATTTAGTGTTTTATCTGTTTAGAGATTATTTTGAAAAAAGCTATCAAAAATCTTTACAAGATATAGATAATCAATACTTTTATCAGCCTTTAGGCGCAAATTACCTCACATTTTTGCCACGCGAAAAATTTGATGTAAGCAATATTGTTCCAACTGAAATTGATAATTATTTTCGTCATCAATTGCTGCAAGGTTATGTTCACGATATGGGTGCAGCCATGATGGGTGGTGTAAATGGCAACGCAGGATTATTTTCAAATGCCAATGATGTTGCCAAAATGATGCAATTGTATTTACAAAAAGGCTTTTATGGTGGTAAACGTTATTTTAAAGAGCAAACCTTTGATATTTTTAACCAGCGCTATTTTGAAAAGGAAGGCGTGCGTCGCGGATTGGTTTTAGATAAGCCACAATTAAATCCAAAGGAGTTGGCAACTTGTGGCTGTGTGTCTAGCCAAAGTTTTGGGCATAGTGGTTTTACAGGTAATTTTACTTGGGCCGACCCTGAAAGTGGTATTGTTTATGTGTTTTTATCGAATCGTATTTATCCCACCGCTGCTAACGAAACTTTGGTTAAAAAGGATGTGCGCACAAAAACCCAGCAAATTATTCAGGAGGCAATTATGAGTAGCGATGAGGTATCCACTTTAGTAAAAATGATAAACTAAGGCAGCCCACCATAAAATAGATACTCATATTTAAGCCAAAAAAAAGGTAAATCAAAAAGCTTTGAAAAAGACAGAAAATAGGCACAAGGCTAACCATTATGCCAAAACGGAAAGTTCCTATAAAAATGGGATCGTTTATCTGCGGTTTTAATAATTTCCAAATTAAAAAAGGTAACCAAGAGCCTAAAATCACTAAAATAAAAATAATTTGATACCCCAAATTTGTTGATTTTTTCATGGGTTTTAATGGCAATTTTTTGTTGAGATTATTCAACAAGTTATTGGTTTCTAATGGATTTAAAAAATCGGGATGATACATTTTTAATTTCGAAATGGTTGCTTCATAAGTGGTCAAATCTTCAACATGTACGGTGAGTTTTTTAAGTTCATCACTTGTTTTAGCAATCAATTGACGGGTTGAACGATGCACCTCTTCGGCATCATAAAAATGATTTGCTAGAAATGCTTTTCCATAATAAAGTGAAATGCTTTGCGGATAAGCAACATGGCTATCGTAATTAATACCAACGGGAACAATATAAATTTGAAGGTCTTTATAGTTTTCTAGAGCACCAAAAACAATTCGCGTAAAGCCCTTGCTAAGCGTGCGCACACGTCGGTTTAAATGGTGGTCGCCTTCCGGAAAAATAATAATTGATTGCTTATTGTTTAAAAGTTTGTAGCACGCCCTAAAAACCTCATTATTTTTATTGATGCTTTGCCATCCATCTCGAATGCGGTATATTGGAATCATCCGTAAAGCATTGAAAATTTTTTTGATAAGCGGATTGTTAAAAATAGAAGCGCGCGATAAAACATAAGCTCTGTTATTATTTGTACAGGCAAGCGTAATGGAATCTAAAAGGGCATTTTCGTGATTTGCCACAAACAAAACGGCTTCATTTTTTGGAATATTTTCAAGCCCAATAACCTTTAGTTTTTTAAAATAAAAAAACAAAACAGTTCTAACGTAGGCGCGCATAAATAGGTAAAAAATCATCACACAATTTTTTTATTAGCCCAAAAAAGTCCGAGTGCTAGTCCTGAAATAATATGCCAAATGCCCCAAGTTGCCGCAATTAAAGCCATTCCTCCTAAACCTTTAAAAAAGGTAAAAATAATTAATAAGCCTAAACCAGAGTTTTGAATACCTGTTTCAATGGCAAGGGTTCTTTGATTTTGTTGCGATAAGTTAAATATTTTGGCAGAAAAATAACCAGTTAAAATTGCCAATAGATTGTGAACTATGACAATTAATATCACCTTAAAAACAAATTGTTTTAATGCTTCAAAATTAGAGATTATAGCAACTGCAACAAAACATATAAAAATACCCAACGAAATAATTTTTAATGGTTTCACTATTAAAATTGTCGATTTTGGAAGGTATTTGTTGGTGGTCATTCCCAAAATTAACGGAACGCCCAATATTAGGGCAATCACCATGAATAGTTCATAAGGATTGAGTGCAATACTTTTTATAATGACTGAGGTAGGTGCATATAAATGACTCCACAATTCAAAATTAAATGGCGTTAAAAACATGGCTAATAAGGTAGAAAAAGCAGTTAAACTTATAGATAAAGCGGTATTGCCATGAGCCAATTTTGTAATGAAATTAGAAATGTTTCCACCCGGACAAGCGGCTACCAAAAACATACCTAAGGCAATGCTTGCTGGTGGTTTTAAGAGGCTTACCAATAAAAATGTCAAGGCGGGTAATAAGATAAATTGCGATAAAAATCCAATAATTAATGGTTTTGGATGGACTGCTAATAATTTAAAATCTTCTAATTTTAAGTCGAGCGCTACGCCAAACATGATTATGGCTAAACTTAGGTTGAGTAGCCAAATATTATCTTGATTAAAATTGACGTTTGCGTTGTTTAAAATAGCATCCAAAAGGCTAATTGTTAAAGATATAAGACAATATATTTGCACCCATTTCAAGTGCCTTGGTTCTAATTTCTAGTGGGTCGTTGTGCACCTCGGCGAGTTCCCAGCCATCTCCTAAATCGCATTCATAATCATAAAAAACCACTAAACGTCCCCTATAAATAATGCCAAAACCTTGTGCAGGTTTGCCATCGTGTTCGTGAATTTTTGGCAAGCCATTTTTAAATTCAAATTTTTGATGATAGATGGGATGGTCTAAGGGCAATTCTATAAAATCCAATTCGGGAAATACTTTTTTAAGTTCTCGGCGCATATAAGTATCCAAACCATAATTATCCGAAATGTGCAAAAAGCCACCCGAAATGAGGTATTTTCGGAGGTTTTGCGCTTCTTCATCCGTAAAAAAAACATTGCCATGTCCGGTCATATCTATAAAAGCATAGTTAAAAAGTGCGGTGCTACCTGGTGTAACTGTAGCAACTTCTTGCATTATTTTTGTCTGATTATTAGCATTCGAAAAGCGGACTAAATTGGGTAATGCTGTCGGGTTGGCATACCAATCGCCACCGCCACTGTATTTTAAAACCGCAATTTGTTGGGCAGCCAATAAATTGAAGGTCAACAAAAAAATTAAAGAGATTAAGGGTCTAAACATACTTAACTTATTCATTTATAAAGGCAATGCTATGACAGGCAACAACGCCTGCGGTTTCGGTTCGCAATCTACTATTACCCAAAGATACCGATTTATATGCATTCTTGAGTGCTAATTTAATTTCTTTTAACGAAAAATCACCTTCGGGTCCAATTAAAATAGTTACACGTTCGTTTGGTTTTACTAATTGCTTTAACGGGATTTTATCTTGGTCGTCGCAATGGGCAATGAGTTTTAGACCTTTAAATTCTTGTGCCAAAAAATTTGAAAAGGGCGTTAGCTCATTTAATTTTGGATGGTGAAAATGAAGCGATTGCTTAGAAGCCGAAATCAATATTTTTTCTAATCGGTCGCTTTTAACAACCTTTCGCTCAGAGTGTTCACAAAGCAATGGGGTGATTTCATCAACGCCAATTTCGGTCGCTTTTTCTAAAAACCATTCAAAACGCTCATTTAATTTGGTGGGTGCTATAGCAATGTGTAAATAATAGGGGTGTGATTTTGGCTTTTCGCTAATGCTGGTTATGGTTACAAGGCAATGTTTTTCGTTAGCTTCAAATATAACTGCTTCAAATAAAAGTCCGTTGCCGTTGGTAATTTGCAACAAATCGCCTTCTTTTTTGCGTAAAACCTTAATGATATGCCGACTTTCAACTTTATCAAATGATAGCATTTTGGTGTCTTTTGCGAGCGAAGGATTATAAAATAATTGCATAAAAATCAGACTAAAGGTTTAGAAAAAGTGCAGCGTCTTTGATGTGTTATCTGGCCAAATTTCTTCCAAATTTGGTGAATGGCAACATTATCGGCAAGTTCGGGTGTTCTTATAAAATTCACAATTTTCAATTGCTCAAAAGTTTTTTGAAACTCTAAAAATATCAGCGCATTAATGCCTTTATTTTGATAGTCGGGATGCACGCCAATGAGATAAGAAATAACATCTTTACTGTTTTTTTTTGCATATAGCAGATGAAAAATTCCAAAAGGAAACAAATGACCTTTAGCTTTTTGCAAGGCTCGAGAAAAGGATGGCATCGTAATGCCAAAGGCAATTAATTTTTGGTTTTTATCTACCACAAATTTGATATATTCGGGATTTATAAAGCTGATATAGCGCTTTTTAATGTATTCAATTTCTGTTTCGGTTATGGGAACAAATGTTGAAAGTGCTGCATAACACGCATTAAATAAATTGAACATTTCATCTACATAAGGCAGTAAATCTTTGGTCTTGGTAAAGGTTAGCGACTTAACTTGATAGCGTTGTTCAATCAAAGCACTAGCGCGTTCTAAAGGCGCTCTTTCTACGTTTTTAAATTCAAATTTATTTTCTAAATACTCCTTTTCAATTTTAAATCCCATTTTTTCAAAATGGGTTTGATAATAAGGATAGTTATACCACGTAATCATGGTGCCAATATGGTCAAAACCATAAGTTAAAACACCAACTTTATCTAAATTTGAAAAGCCAACAGGACCCTCCATAAATTCGAGTTGATTTGCGAGGCCAATTTCTTTAACTTTATTGATTAAGGCACTGCTAACTTCAAGATTATCAATAAAATCGAACCAGCCAAAACGCATTTTTTTGAGTCTTTGGCTGTTGACTTCGGTCCAGTTTATAATTGCAGCGATGCGCCCTACAATTTTATGGTTATCAAAAGCTAAAAAAAAATCAGCTTGCGCGTGTTTAAAAACAGGATTGATTGTAGGATCGAAACTTTCTAGTTCATCTTTTATAAGAGGGGGTACCCAATAAGCATTATTTTTATAAAGTAAAAAAGGAAACTCTACAAATAATTTAAGTTCCTTTTTGGTAGTAACTTTCTTAATTTCAATCATTTTTGTCGGGTTGTTGATTATCATTTTGGTCTGATTTATCCCTTTTTACGCGCTTTGAGAACCAAGCTTTTTTTACTTTTTTAGGTTTGTCTTTTTTTAGGGCTTTTACTTTTCTTGTCACCTTTTTTACCTGAGTGGTTTCTTTAATTTTTTTGGTTTTTCTAATTGACTTTGTTTGTCGATACAAATGTTGTAAAGCCCTTTTCTTTTTAGATACTTCGTCCTTATCGCGATTTTTATCGATGAGCAATTTATCAACGGCTTCAATTTGAGATTGCTTATTTACCTTTTCTAAATGCTTGTCAATCCGCCAAGAAGCACCAAACCCAACATAAGCACCTAAAGCGGGTCCTTCAAAAAAAAGGCGCAAGGAGGCGTCTAGTTGCAAATCTTTGGTTTTTAAATAAGCCAAACCACCGGCAACTTGAAATTCGTTGTTAAAGTTGACATTATAACGTCCTAAATTTTCTAAAAAGATAGAATATTTATCATTTAAAGTATAGGTTTCGCTTAGGATATAGGTGTAGGATGCATGGGGTGTGCCAAGTTTATCGATGATGATATTTGTTAAAATAACATATCGGTCGGTGAGATCGTTTTGCAAATAAATGGCAATTTTAGGACTAATTCTTTCATGAAAATCACCGCTCGCCACAGGGGTGTTAATACCAAAATACGCGCCAACACTGGGTGTAAGCCTTTTTTTGTCGAAAGCCATGCGCTTTTTCCAACTGCGCACTTCCTTATATTTATCATCATATTCGCGCTGGTAAAGCAGGTATTTAGCACCGATTGTAACCTGACTTAATCCACTGATGTTTTTATAAGAAGTGTGAAGGTTTTTAAAAGCCAAACGGTCATTAGCATAGGTTAAATCGAGATTGAATTCTAGCTTTTCATTAAAATAGCTGTAGCGAAACGACAAGTTTGCACCAAAGCTTTGCGGATTTGAAAAGCGACTTTTTATTTGCGCGCGTTCAAAAAAAAAGCCCCCTTCAACTTGATAAACACCCGAGCCAATCCCAAACGGACTTACCGAAAATCCGGGGCGATTGGAATTAATAATATCAGTATATTGTGCTACAAGTAATTGCGAAAACCCAATCAGTAAAAAAAGTAAAAAACTTTTTCTCATAAATAGTGATGACTTTAATTTTCAAATATAACAGATTTTCTTAATTAATAACCACTAAGTTAAAAGCAAATTTGTATTTTTGAATCCTTATTATTTTTTAAAACCGAAGCATTATGGGCTTACTTAGAACCCTTTTTATCATCTTGTTAGTCTATTATGGACTTAAATTTATTGCAAAATATATCCTACCTTTAATTATTACCCAAGCCATAACAAAGGTTCAAGAAAACCTCAAAAATCAATACAGTCAACAACAACCACAAACAAAAGCGGGCGAAACGAGTGTTGATTTTGCGCCTAAGCCCCCTTCAACTAATCAAAAAGTTGGTGAATATATTGATTTTGAAGAAGTTGATTCTGAAACAAATCCTAAATCTAAATGAAATTAAAATCTTATTTACCTTATTTTATCGCTGTTGTAGTATTTACACTTGTTGCATTGAGTTATTTCTACCCTGTTTTATCAGGTAAACAGATTTTGCAAAGTGATATTGTTCAGTTTACCGGAATGTCGCACGAAGTGGTGCAATATCGCGATAAATTTCACAGCGAACCATATTGGACAGATGCCGCTTTTGGGGGCATGCCAACCTACCAGTTGAGTGCTTATTATCCACTGAATTATATTCAGAAATTAGACCAAGTTTTGCGCTTTTTACCACGCCCTGCCGACTATTTATTTCTTTACTTTTTGGGTTTTTTTGTCTTGCTGATGGTGCTAAAAGTAAATTGGAAGCTTGCAATTTTTGGGGCAATAGCCTTTGGGTTTAGCACTTATTTTATTATTATTTTAGGAGTTGGTCACAATGCTAAAGCACTAGCAATTGCATATATGCCTCTCGTTTTAGCAGGAGTTTTGCTCATCTTTAACAAAAACTATTTAAAAGGTTTTATACTTACCACTTTTGCGTTGGCATTAGAAATTGCTGCCAGCCACATACAAATGACTTACTATCTGTCGTTTGTTTTAATGTTTATTGCTTTGGTTTATCTATATCAAGCTATTAAATCAAAAGAATTTGCGATTTATTTTAAGCAAATTGCGTTTTTGGTTTTGGCAAGTTTCATAGCCATTGGCGTTAATGCAACGCCACTTATGGCAACTTCTCAATACGCAAAACACAGCACCAGAGGAAAAAGTGAACTAACAATTAATCCCGATGGTAAAAAAATAGCAACTACTAATGGTTTAGACCCAAATTATATCACCCAATACAGTTACAGTCCGCTTGAAACTTTTAACTTATTAATTCCAAGGTTTATGGGCGGTGGTTCGCACGAGGCACTCGACACCGATTCAAATACTTACAAGTTTTTGGCCGATAAAGCGGGTCCTGCTCAGGCTAAGCAATTTGCTCAAAGCGCACCATTATATTGGGGAGCTCAGCCCATTGTAGCCGCGCCAGCGTATATTGGTGCGGTACTCATTTTTCTGGCCTTTATGGGTATTTTGTTGCTAAAAAGTAAACATAAAATTTGGCTGATTACAGCAATTTGTTTTGCCATTTTGCTGAGCTGGGGTAAAAACTTAAGCCTTTTAACCGATTTTTTCATCAAATACATCCCACTTTACAATAAGTTTAGAGCGGTATCTTCCATTCAAGTAATTGTTGAATTATGTGTTCCTATTTTAGCGCTTTTAGGATTTTCTAAATTCCTTTCGCAGGAGGTAAATTCGGACGAAAAGTTAAAAAGTCTTAAAAATGCTGGCCTTGTTTTAGGTGGCTTGTTGTTGCTTTTTGTGTTGTTTGGAACAAGTTTATTTTCTTTTGAAGGATTAAATGACGGCTATTATGCCAAATTGCTCGCCGGTTTAGACAAGGCCCTAATTGCCGACAGAAAAGCGGTATTTTTTGATGACAGTTTAAGATCTTTAGCGTTGATTTTATTGGTATTTGGAACGCTTTGGGGATTTTTAAAATCAAAAATAAGCCAATCTCTTACAGTTGTTATTATCGGAATATTAATGGTATTAGACTTGGTTTTAGTCGATTGGAATTATGTAAACGCTACAAATTTTGTTTCGGCTAAACAAGTAAAACAACCCATTAAAGCTACCGAAATTGACCAGCGTATTTTATTGGATACAAGCCATTATAGAGTAGCTAATTTTTCGGTTGATCCAATGAATGACGGCACAACCTCTTATTATCATTTGTCGGTTGGGGGTTATCACGCCGCAAAACCCGGACGTTATCAAGATTTATATGATTTTCAAATCTCAAAAAATAATATTGAGGTGCTCAATATGTTGAATACCAAATACCTTATATTTCCAAATGACAATAAAGTTGATGTGCAATTAAATCCAAATGCATCAGGCGCAGCTTGGTTTGTTAAGAGCCTAAAGTTTGTTGAAGATGCCAATCAAGAAATTTTGGCGCTCACAACATTTGTTGCAAAAGATACAGCCATTATAAATCATAATGAATTTCCTGCTGCTAAAACCGATTTTCAAAATTTTGAAAGCGATTCTACGGCGCAAATTAACTTGATGCTTTATCAGCCAAACCATTTAGAATATCAAAGTCAGAATAGCAAAATGCAACTTGCTGTATTTTCTGAAATGTACTACAAAGATGGCTGGATTGCCACTATTGACGGTACCGAAACGCCTATATACAGAGCAAATTATGTGTTGCGCGCTTTAAAAATTCCGGCAGGAAACCATCAAATTATTTTCAAATTTAAACCACAAGTCATTCAAACGGGCACAATGATTACCGCCACATCATTTGCTTTATGGCTTTTAATTATGGTGGGATGGGTAATTTATCATAAAAAGAAACAACCTTCATTTTGAAGCCAAAATTGATTTATTTTTATCCCGCTAAGGCAACTTTTGTTGAAAGAGATATTAGCTTTTTATCAAAAAAATTTGACATTTTAACACAAGATTTACCTTGGACACACAAGGGTCAAATTTTGATGAATTTTGCAAAACAATTCTTTTTTATTCTAAAAAATAGCTCAAAAACAAGAGTTTATTTGGTAATGTTTGGAGGTTATTGGTCTTTTTTACCAGCCCTTTTTGGAAAGCTTTTTAACAAACAAGTTTTTATTATTTTAGGAGGTACCGATTGTGTTTCGTTTCCCGAAATTAATTATGGAAGTTTGCGAAAGCCCCTATTAAAGTGGTTTATAAAAAAATCGTACCAGTGGTGTACACGTCTCTTGCCGGTTGATGAAAGTTTACTATTTTCAAATAGTCATTACCATTTAAATGCCAGCCATAAACAGCAAGGAGTCAAGGCTTTTTTTAAGAATCTAAAAACACCTTACACGGTCATTCCCAATGGTTTTGATGTTGAGTTTTGGAAAAATGCGCCCATTAAAAAAATACCAAATTCTTTTGTAAGTATTGCCTATATCAACGATAAAACGCGGTTTACTTTAAAAGGATTTGACCGTATTTTAAAATTAGCGACGCATTTTAAGGAAGCTAATTTTACCCTTATCGGGATATCGGAACCCTATGCTAAAACCTTGATAATGCCACAAAATGTGACACTATTTCACGATTTAAAACTAGATGAACTAAAAGCTCAGCTCGCCAAACATCAATTTTATTTGCAGCTTTCATTATCTGAAGGCTTTCCAAATGCCTTAGCCGAATCCATGTTAATGCGTTGCATTCCTATTGGCAGTGCCGTAGGAGCCATTCCTAAAATAATTGACCAAACTGGAATTGTGATGACAACACCAGATGAGGCGCAATTGATTTTTGAAATAGAAAAATTATTAAACTTAGCGCCATTAACTTTAGAAGTAATGGGCCTCTCGGCACAAATGCAAATAAGTACGAATTTTAGCATTCAAAACCGCATTGATTTAATGTGTACAACTTTATCCGAAAATTTATGAAAAAAGTGCTGCTCATTACCTATTATTGGCCACCATCGGGTGGTTCGGGCGTTCAAAGATGGCTAAATTTTACCAAATATTTGCCTGATTTTGGCATTGAGTCAACGGTTTATACCATCTCAAATCCGCATTATGCCATCGAAGATTTTTCCTTGCAAACCCCAAAAGGAATTAAAATTATTCGACAATCTATTTGGGAGCCTTATCGGATGGCTTCAGCGTTTTCGGGAAAGAATATGAAGGAAACCAGCTCTGGATTTTTAGACCAGTCAAAATCTGTTAAAACTAAAATTGTCAATTATATACGAGCAAATTATTTTATTCCTGATGCACGAAAATTCTGGGTAAAGCCTTCTGTAAAATTCCTTAAAAAGCATCTTTTAGAAAATAATATCGACACAATAATCACCTCAGGTCCACCACATAGTTTACATTTAATTGGCTTGCAATTACAAGAATCCTTAAATATAAAATGGATCGCCGATTTTAGAGATCCTTGGACACAAATAGATTACTTTCAAAATTTGCCTTTTACCAAACGCGCATTGCAAAAACATTTTGATTTAGAAAGGGTAGTAGCTCAAAAAGCCGACGTTGTTTTAGTGGTTGGCAAAACTATGGGTGATTATTATGCGGCGTTTAACAAGCGTGTATATGTTATTTCTAATGGCTTTGAAACTGTTGAAAATCAATCAGAAATAGCCCTAACTAAAGAATTTAGCCTCACTCATATCGGCTTGCTCAATGCCGATAGAAATTCAGATTTATTTTGGGAAGTCATTCGCGAATTAATTGATGAAAACGCCGAATTTAAAGCGGCTGTGTTAGTTCAATTAATAGGAAAAGTTGCCGATGAGGTTAAGCTAAGTATTGAAAAATATCAGTTAAATGAGGTGGTAACATTCATAAATTACCTGCCACATATTGAAGTTTTAAATTACCAAAAAGCTTCTCAAGTATTGCTGGTGCTGGTAAATCGCGTGCCTAGTGCAAAAGGCATTATTACAGGGAAAATATTTGAATACCTGCTAGCAAACCGCCCTATTTTAGCCATCGGACCCTTAGACGGTGATTTAGCCGAAGTTCTCAATAAAACCAATGCCGGAAAAATTGTAGATTTTGACGATAAAAGTGAACTCAAAAAAAATTTAATGGTTTATTTTGAAGCTTATAAAAATCATACTTTAGTGTCCAAATCACAAAATATTGATGACTATAATGCCAAAACTATTGCTGGTAAATTGGCTGAGATTATAAATACAAACTGATTTATGAAAAAAATAATAACTATTTTAGGGGCGCGACCTCAATTTGTAAAAGCTGCTGTATTGAGCCGCATCATTACTTCACACCACCAAATTGAAGAGCTTATTGTGCACACTGGTCAGCATTTTGACACCAATATGAGTGCCGTTTTTTTTGATGAAATGCACATTCCCAGTCCAAAATATAACCTAAATATAAACGGCTTGCGACATGGCGCTATGACTGGACAAATGCTCGAAAGGCTTGAAGCAGTTTTAATAAAAGAACAACCTGATGCCGTAGTGGTTTATGGCGATACCAACTCAACTTTAGCGGGTGCTTTAGCTGCCAAAAAATTGCAAATAAAAGTAATTCATATTGAAGCAGGTTTGCGTTCTTTTAATATGAAAATGCCCGAAGAAGTCAACCGCATCTTAACCGATCGTATTGCCGATTTATTGCTTTGTCCCACCCAAAAAGCGATGGCTAATTTAAAGCTAGAAGGTTTTGAAAATATAGATACCCAATGCGTTTTAACAGGCGATATTATGAAAGATGCCGTCGAATTTTACAGCACCATGGTAGCCGAAAAATCACATATTTTACAAACCCAGCAACTCAAACCCAATCAATTTGTTTTGGCAACCATTCATCGTCAAGAAAATACCGATACTATTAAAAATTTAAAATCTATTTTTAAAGCCTTTGATGTCATTTCTAAAACCTGCCAAGTGGTGTTGCCATTGCATCCGCGTACAAAGCAAATCCTTGAAAAGAACAAGATAAAAACAGAGGCACTTCTTATAAATCCGGTAGGTTATTTCGACATGTTGGCTTTGCTTAAAAACTGTAAAATGGTGGTAACCGACAGTGGTGGTTTGCAAAAAGAAGCCTTTTTTAATCAAAAATTCTGCATTGTTGCGCGCACCGAAACCGAATGGGTTGAGCTTGTTGAAAATAATTTTGCTGCCATTGCCGGAAGTGATTACAAAAAAATAATTTCTGCATTTCACAGCTTTGATAAAAAAGAATTATCATTCGATATGCCACTTTATGGAAACAAAGTCGGTGAAAAGATTTACAACGAAATAGTTAAATTGGTTGGGTAAATAAATATTTTATACCAGTTTTTAAAATTTTTGAAGGATTGTACGGCGCTACAAACGGTAAGCTCCTACAGAGCTACTATTGAAATCCATCTTTGGCTGCAACTGTTCGTTAAAATTGCAAACTATTTTTAGCTTCGTAGGAGCGTTCAGTTTGTAGAATTTAACCGCAGCCCAACATATAGCTCCGTAGGAGCGAGCCGTTTGTAATGAACCGTTTGTAAATAATCAATTTAATCAATCCATTCAAACAAATAATCTTCATTGTATTCAATTTCAAATTTTTTTAGAAATTCAAAATATGCTTCTTTAAATGTTGTTTTTTTTGTGGTGATCTTCTTGATTTAATAGATATTTGATTACGGAATCAATCTGACTTCTTGAATATGAAAATGCACCAAACCCTTCCTGCCAATTGAATTTTCCGTTAAAACCACCTATTTTCATTGATGAATTTTGAAGAAAATGATTTTATATCTCTTGTTAAATCTGAAATAGACTGTGCAGGATTCAATCTAACTAATAGATGTGTATGGTCGGGCATGCAATAAACAGCGAGCAATTTATGTTGTCGTTTTTAGATGATGCCTGTGATATAATTGTGTAAAGCTTCTTTAGGTTATTTTTGAATTAGGTTTTGTCTTCCTTTTACAGCAAAAACTATCTGAATGTAAACTTGTGAATAGGTGTTTGGCATATTGTTAAGACGTTTATTTCTTTGGCTGTTAAAACTTTTTTTAAAAAACTAGATACCTTTTGTGTAATCAATTGCTAAAACAAACACTTTTTATTCAAAAACATCACCTTCAACTATTTATAGTCTAAGGATGCTTTTACAAAAGCTACAAACAAGGGATGCGGATTAAGCACGGTACTTTTATATTCGGGATGGTATTGAACGCCAATAAACCAAGGGTGATTTGGCAACTCAATAATTTCTACCAAACCTGTTTTTGGGTTGATACCTGTTGTTTTCATTCCCGCATCATTAAAGGCTTTTAAAAAGGCATCATTAAATTCATAGCGATGGCGGTGGCGTTCTAAAATTAGTTCAGATTTATAAATTTTATAGGCTTTCGAAGTTTTGTCAAGTTTACAATCCCAAGCGCCTAAACGCATGGTGCCTCCCATTTGTGTAATGTTTTTTTGACTTTCCATCAGGTCAATTACGGGGAACTTTGTAGCGGTATTCATTTCGGTTGAGTTGGCATCTTTTAAGCCTAAAATATGGCGTGCAAATTCAATGACTGCCATTTGCATCCCCAAACAAATTCCAAAAAAAGGGATATTGTTTTCGCGAACATACCTAATGGCTTCAATTTTTCCTTCTATGCCACGTTCACCAAATCCGGGTGCAACAATAACGCCATGAACACCTTCAAGTTTTTTAGTAACATTTTTTGGGGTTAATTTTTCGGAGTGAATCCATTTGATAACTACGCGGACTTCATTAGTAGCACCCGCATGAATTAAGGCTTCTGAAATAGATTTATAGGCGTCGTGTAATTCAACATATTTACCCACTAAGGCAATTGTTACGGTCGATTTTGGATTTTTAAATTTTGTTAAAAAATCATTCCATTTTAGCAATTTTGGGGTGTCACTTAAAGGTAATTTTAATTTTTTAATCACCACGATATCTAAACCTTCTTTTAGCATCAAATTTGGAACGTCATAAATGGTTTCGGCATCTAAAGCTTCAATAACTTCATCTTCGTGAACATTGCAAAATAATGCCAATTTGCGTTTAATATCATCCGATAAGGGATGTTCAGAACGACAAACTAAAATATTTGGACTCACACCGCTTTGCATCAACATCTTAACGGAATGTTGAGTAGGTTTTGTTTTTAATTCGCCGGTAGTTGCTAAATAGGGAATTAGGGTTAAATGAATAACAATGGCATTTTCAGAACCCATTTCCCACTGCAATTGTCGCACGGCTTCAACATAAGGTAGCGACTCTATATCGCCTACCGTGCCCCCAATTTCGGTTAAAACGATATCAAATTTTCCTGTATTTCCCAAAAGTTGGATACGGTGCTTAATTTCGTCGGTAATATGAGGAATGACCTGAACGGTTTTTCCTAAAAAGTCGCCACGGCGCTCTTTATCAATCACCGATTGGTAAATTCGACCCGTTGTAACATTATTTGCTTGTGAGGTTGGTGTGTTTAAAAAACGTTCATAATGACCTAAATCTAAATCAGTTTCTGCGCCGTCATCGGTTACATAACATTCGCCGTGTTCATACGGATTTAAGGTCCCCGGGTCTATATTGATATAAGGATCAAGTTTTTGGATGGTTACTTTAAAGCCGCGTTCTTGTAATAATTTGGCTAAAGATGCAGCAATAATGCCTTTTCCAAGCGATGAAGTTACGCCTCCGGTTACAAAAACGTATTTGGTCTGTATCATGTATATTTAGGTTTTGCCAAAAGTACAAACTCTAAGCTAGTTTGCAAAAGAGAATTTTAATTTATTGAGAGCCTCATTAATTTTTTACAGATTGATGGGATATCAGCGCTAAATAATAAATAAAATTAGTTAGTTTTGCCTCTTGATGATGGTTGAAGTCATTATTTAATTAAAAGTAAATCAAAGAATTTAAAATCTTTTATAACCGAGAGATGAAACAATTAACAGGTACCGGTGTTGCACTTGTAACCCCCTTTAAAAATGATAAAAGTGTTGATGTAAATGCACTTAAAAAATTGGTGAATTACCAAGTTGAAAATGGCATTAATTACCTTGTGGTTTTAGGTACCACAGGAGAGCCGGCAACCTTGACAAAAACAGAAAAGGAGCTTGTAAAGCAAACGGTTATTGAAGCAAATAATAAAAGGCTGCCACTTGTTTTAGGGCTAGGAGGAAACAATACTCAAGCGGTAATTGATGAAATTCAGCAAACTGACTTATCGGCTTTTACAGCAATTTTATCGGTTTCGCCTTATTATAACAAACCTACTCAAGAAGGAATTTACCAACATTTTAAAGCCATTTCAAATGCCTCACCGCTTCCAATAATTGTTTATAATGTACCCAGCAGAACGGGTTCAAATATTACGGCGCAAACCACTTTAAGATTGGCAAATTCGTGTAAAAATATTATTGGTATTAAAGAAGCGGCTGGCGATATGGTTCAAGCAATGCGCATTTTACAACAAAAACCCAAAGATTTTATGGTAATTTCGGGAGACGATATGATTGCATTACCCATCATTTTGGCAGGTGGTTGTGGCGTAATTTCAGTAATTGGAGAAGGAATACCTAAAGAATTCTCAAAATTGATACAATTCGGTTTAGCAGGTAAAGCCAATGAAGCTTATCATTTGCAATTTAAATTAATGAGCGGCATTGATTTTATTTTTGAAGAAGGCAATCCGGCAGGAATAAAAGCACTTTTAAAAATTAAGGGTATCACCGAGTTGGATGTTAGACTGCCGTTGATAGAAGCAAGCATTTCTTTGCAAGAAAAATTGCGCCAATTTGTCAATAATATAGCTTAGACTAAAAATATTTAAACGCCACTTTATTAACAAACTTTTAGTATTGATTTTGGCTTAAAAAGCCTGAACAAACTTATTTTTGCCTTTCGCTAAAGCGCGATTTAAACATTTTATTAATCCATTTTAAATAACTACTTTTGCCGAATGCGAAAAATGAAACAATCCATACTATATATACTAACCATAGCGCTCTTAGCGTCTTGTAGCCCTTATCAAAAAGTTTTGAACAAGGGAAAAGCCGAAGATCGTTATAAAATGGGTACGGCGCTTTTTGACAAAGGCGAATATTCAAAAGCCTTGACACTATTAGATAAAATTGTTACAGAATATACTGGCAAGCCACAAATGGAACGCATTCAATTTATGATTGCCGAATCGCATTACAAAATAAAGGATTATAACCTTTCGGGCTATTATTTCAGTCGTTTTGCAACCAATTATCCAAACAGCTCAAAACACGAAGAAGCCTTATTTTTAGCCGCTAAAGGTTATTATTTATCCGCCCCAAAATACAGTTTAGACCAAACGGATACTAATAAAGCCATTGATGTTTTGCAACAATTTATCAATGCTTATCCAAACTCCGAAAAACTTAAGGAAGCCAATGAAATTTACAGCGAATTAAGTAAAAGGTTAGAAAAAAAATATTTTGAAATTGCAAAGCAATTCTTAACCCTTGATAATTATCAGGCGGCTATAGTTGCTTTAGACAATTTTTTAGAAGACTATTCTGGAACAACTTATAAAGAAGAAGTGGGCTACCTTAAATTTCAAGCGGCTTATAATTTAGGTATTAAAAGCATCCAACAAAAAAAAGAAGAACGCATTAAAGACGCATTGAGTATCTTTGCCAAGTTTAATAAGGAATTTCCAGCATCTAAATATTTAAAGGATTTAGAACCTGAAGTTAAAACCCTTAACAATCAGTTATCTGCATTAACAAAATAAAATATATCATTATGGATTTTAAAGTTTCTGAAGCACCAATTTCTACAATTACTTACAATAGAGCCGACTTAATTAAGCCTAATAGCAACATTTACGAAGCCATTACAATTATTGCAAAACGTGCCGAACAAATAGACGAAAACATTAAAAAAGAGCTCGTTGATAAATTAGAAGAATTTGCCACTTACAACGACAATTTAGAAGAAGTTTTCGAAAACAAAGAACAAATTGAAGTTTCTAGGTTTTATGAAAAACTTCCTAAATCTACTGCTATCGCCATTGAAGAATGGGTTAAAGACAAAATTTATTACCGAAGAGTTTTTGAATCTGCTGAATAATGTCTGTTTTAAGCGGTAAAAAAATACTTCTCGGCATTTCCGCCGGAATCGCTGCTTATAAAACGCCTTTTTTAATCAGACTTTTAGTTAAAGCTGGCGCTGAAGTGCAAGTTGTTATGACTCCTGCTACAAAAGATTTTGTAACACCACTCACTTTAGCAACACTTTCTAAAAAGCCTGTATTCTCTTCTTTTTTTAATGAAGATGATGAAAACGCCACGTGGAATAGCCATGTTGACTTGGCACTTTGGGCTGATTATTTGTTATTCGCACCATTAACTGCCAACACTTTGGCTAAAATGGCTCAAGGTATCGCTGATAATTTATTGATGGCGGTTTACCTTTCGGCAAAATGCCCCATCTATTTTGCACCCGCAATGGATTTGGATATGTATAAACATCCAACTACCAAAAAAAATATCGACATTTTAAAATCATTTAAGCATACTTTTATTCCGCCCGATAAGGGTGAATTGGCAAGTGGTTTAATTGGCGAAGGTCGAATGGCTGAACCCGAAGCCATTATAAAATTTTTGGAACAAAGTATTGAAAAAACCTTGCCACTCTTTGGTAAAAAAGTGTTGATTACCGCCGGTCCAACTTATGAAGCCATTGACCCTGTGCGATTTATAGGCAATCATTCTTCGGGAAAAATGGGTGTAGCCTTAGCGGAAGTCGCTGCTAGTTTGGGTGCAAGTGTAACATTAATAATTGGTCCCTCTGCCATTCACACAAAAAATCCTCAAATTAATCGGATTGATGTGGTGAGTGCAAACGATATGTTTCAAGCTTGCAGTATGCCCTTTAAAACCACAGATATTGCCATACTTGCCGCAGCTGTTGCCGATTATAAGCCAGCACAAGTAGCCACACAAAAAATTAAGAAGAAAGATACTTCACTTCATATTGATTTAACACCTACCATTGATATTTTGGCTACTTTAGGCCAGCAAAAAACAAATCAAATTTTGGTGGGATTCGCCCTCGAAACCGAAAACGAATTACAAAATGCAAAAGACAAATTAAAGCGTAAAAACTTAGATTTCATAGTTTTGAATTCACTTCAAGATAAAGGAGCGGGCTTTAAAGCCGACACCAATAAAATAACGATAATTAGCGCCAATAATAAGATTAAAAACTTTCCGTTAAAAGAAAAGGAATTAGTCGCAAAAGACATATTCATCGAAATTTTAGACAAATGCCATGCGTAACTTTTTTTTAGTCCTGTTATTTTATTTTTCAGTTTTTAACCTACTGGCACAAGAACTCAATTGCACCGTTACCCTAAATGCCGATAAAATTAGAGGATCTAATAAATCAGTATTTAAAACCTTGCAAAACAGCATTTCAGAATATCTTAACACCACAAAATGGACAAACATAAAGGTAAAATCTAACGAAAAAATTCAATGTGCAATCAATATTTTTATCCTAGAAGAACCGCAAACAAATCAATATAAAGGAACCATGCAAATACTGGTTAATCGCCCCGTATTTAACTCAACTTATCAAACTACAATCTTTAATTTTAAAGACGATAATTTATCGTTTAGCTACAAGGAATTTGATCCCTTGCGCTTTAGCGAAAATAGTTTCGATTCAAATTTAACGTCTATGCTCACCTTTTATGCTTATACCGTTTTGGGCATCGACGCCGATTCATTTGCTTTAAAAGGCGGAGATGTTTTTTATAAACAAGCCGAAAATGTGATAAACTTATCTCAGCAAAGTGGCTATTTAGGATGGAATAAAATTGACGGTAATGGCTCGCGCTTTGAGCTTAACGAAAACCTTTTATCGCCTGTATATGTTGAATATCGAAATGCCATGTACCAATACCACCGTGAAGGTTTAGACATTATGTACACCAGTTCCGAGGCAGGAAAAAGTACCATTGCAAATGCTATTTTGCGACTTAAAAAAATTTATGATACCCGTCCTGACGCCTTTATTTTAAGGGTTTTTACCGACGCTAAAGCGGATGAAATTGTTACCATTTTTTCTGAAGGACCCACTTTTGATGTTACAAGCTTAAAGGATGTTTTATTAAAAATTTCGCCTTATAACAATTCTAAGTGGAAAAATATTAAAAATTAGTCTATTTATTTTTTAATTTTTATTTGTGTTCTGTTAGTAATGACTATTTTTACGAGGCAAAAAAAATACGCGTGTGCTCGCATCTTTATCTATAAATAATTTTGTTTTAATAGACGCCCTTCAGATTAAATTTGAAGAAAATTTATCTATTATCACGGGCGAAACAGGGGCAGGAAAGTCTATTTTATTAGGTGCACTAGGATTAGTATTAGGCGAACGAGCCGACGCTACCAAAATTAAAAATAAGGACCAAAAATGTGTTATTGAAGCGGTTTTTAAAATTAAAAACTTCCCTCTAAAAGCCTTTTTTGAAGCAAATGATTTAGATTATGAAGACGAAACTTTAATAAGACGCGAAATCTTACCCAACGGTAAATCACGTGCTTTTATTAACGATACGCCCATTGGTTTAGGTGCTTTACAAGAGTTGAGTCAGTTTTTAATCGATGTGCATTCTCAACAAGATGCTGCCAAACTAAATGAGTTAACTTACCAATTTCAATTTATTGACAGCTTGGCAAAAACGCATCAAGAACTTTTAATTTATGCCGAAACTTTAAATAATTTAAAGGCTTTAGAAAAAGCTTTGCGGTTGTTAAAAGACACCCAAAATAACAAGCAGTTAGCTTACGAATATAACTGCTTTGTTTTTAATGAACTCTTAAACGCAAATTTAAAAGAGGATGAGTTAGAAGCCTTAGAAGCCTCCATTGAAACCCTTGAACATACCGATTTTATTGGCCAAGCGCTTAGTGAAGCCCAGCTTTTAGCCGAAACCGATGAATTTGGTTTAGTTGAATCACTACAAAAATATAAATCAGCTTTAGAAAGTATTGCACGTTTTGACGCTAATTTTTCCGATCTAGCCAGTCGCATCGGTAGTTTGAAAATTGAATTTGACGATTTGCACCGCGAAGTCCTTAATTATCAAGAGCAAATAAACCTAGATCCTCAAGAATTACAAATCAAACAAGAACGCCTAAACTTGTTAAATTCACTCTTGCAAAAGCATCATGTATCCACAATTCAAGAACTGATTTTAAAAAGAAATGATTTGGTAAACGACATTGAATTGGTAGAAAACGCCGAAGCCGAATTGACTCATCACACGCAGCAAATAAAAAAACTAAATGATGAATTATTGGTGCTAGGTCAAAAAATTCACCAGAAACGAAAAGACATCATTCCAAAATTGCAAAAAGATTTAGAAGCCTATTTGCACCAATTGGGGATGCAAAATGCCCGTTTTTCAATCGGTTTAACCGAAACAAATCAATTATTTAGCAATGGAATTGACCAATTAGATTTTTTGTTTAGCGCCAATCAGGGAGGCGAATTCGGCAAAATGACAAAAGTTGCATCTGGGGGTGAGCGCTCGCGAATTATGTTGGCGCTAAAAGCCATTTTATCAAATTACAGCAATTTGCCAACAATTATTTTTGATGAAATAGATTCGGGTGTTTCGGGTGCAGTTGCCAACACAGTAGGAAGCATTTTACAAAATATGGCAAAAAATATGCAGGTAATCGCCATTTCACATCTACCGCAAATCGCCGCAAAAGGCCTTCATCACTACAAAGTTTATAAAGAAATTTTTGAAAATGATACCGTAACGCACTTAAAATTACTGAACGCCGAAGAACGCATTGTCGAAATTGCCGAAATGTTAGGAGGTAAAACTAAATCAGCTTCAGCAATTTTACATGCAAAGACACTATTGCAGTAAAAAACTTTATATTTGTCCAAAAATTAAGAAAATTTAAAACATTACCTATGTACAATCTATTAAAAGGAAAAAGAGGAATTATTTTTGGTGCTTTAGATGCAAATTCTATCGCTTGGAAAACAGCTGAACGCGTTCACGAAGAAGGCGGAACTTTTGTGTTAACCAATGCGCCAATCGCCATGCGAATGGGTACAATTGGTGAATTAGCCTCAAAAACTGGATCTCAAATTGTTCCTGCCGATGCCACTTCAGTCGACGATTTAGAAAATTTAGTTTTAAAATCGATGGAAATTTTAGGCGGCAAAATAGATTTTGTGCTCCATTCAATAGGAATGTCGGTAAACGTTAGAAAAGGCATGCATTACACCGCCGAAAATTATGATTTTACCGCAAAAGGTTGGGATGTTTCGGCATTGTCGTTCCATAAAGTGATGAGTGTTTTATACAAACATCAAGCTATGAATGAGTGGGGTAGCATTGTAGCGCTGACTTATATGGCGGCGCAACGTGTTTTTCCCGATTACAATGACATGGCCGATAATAAAGCTTATTTAGAATCTGTTGCGCGTAGTTTTGGCTACTTTTTTGGTCGCGATTATAAAGTCCGCGTTAACACCATTTCGCAATCACCAACACCAACTACTGCGGGTACAGGCGTTAAAGGCTTTGATGGTTTTTTTGCTTACGCCGATAAAATGTCGCCTTTAGGCAATGCCACCGCTCAAGAATGTGCAGATTATACCGTTTCATTGTTCTCCGATTTAACAAAAAAAGTAACCCTTCAAAATCTTTATCACGACGGTGGTTTTTCGAATATGGGCGTTAGCAACATGGTGATGGATACCTTTATGGAAAATCAATCTGAATAAAGTATCAGGTAGTTGGTATCAGGTATCGCGTGTTAAGATTTGATTTTTTTTGTTTTTTAAAAGTAATTATAATCATTTTAAGCGGTATTAAATAGTATCCAATTCTCAAGGTTATTTGAAAGTTGTTTTTCGAATCTTTTAAACATAAATAAATACATACCTTATTTATAAGCACCCTAAATAGGGTGCTTTTTTATTAAAAATGTGATTAAATACTTGTTTTTCAGTAAAATTATAAATAGCTTTGGAGTTCTAAAATCAATTTACCATGAAAAATACCTACTCAAAATTCTATGAACTTTTCTTTAAAAAGAACCCAAATTTAACAGTAATTTTGTATTCAAACTTATCAAAGATTGTACTGGTTTTTATTTTTTCTATACATATAGGAGGATATACTGGATGGACGCAAAACTACTTATGGGCTGAAAAAATTGGTGGTAGTAACTCTGATAATGTCACCTCTATTGATCTTGATTCCTTTAAAAATATTTATACAACTGGTTTATTTGCAGGAACTGTTGATTTTGATCCTGGACCAAGTACTTTTAACCTTTCAACTTTAAATAATGAGGTTAGCAATCCATTTGTTAGCAAATTGGATGCTTCGGGTAACTTTATTTGGGCTAAGCAGTTTAAGGCGGCTGGAGCTGGCACTGGAGGAAATAGCACTTCTATTAAAGTTGATCAATCGAATAATGTTTATATTATTGGTGAATTTACTGATACTGTTGATTTTGATCCAGGAGTTGGGGTATTTAACCTCACTTCAAATGGAGCGAGAGATATTTTTATTTGCAAACTTGATGAATTTGGTAATTTTATTTGGGCTAAAAGTATAGGAGCTGGTTTTGATGATTGGGGATGGGACGCTGCCCTAGACGCCTCTGGCAATTTTTATGTTACTGGAGCTTTTGCTGGGATTGTAGATTTTGATCCAAACATAGGACAATTTAACCTTGATGCTAGTTCTGGCGGTTCCATTTTTGTATTAAAAATAAGTACATTAGGCAACTTTGTATGGGCAAAGCAAATGGGTTCATCGGGTAATGAAGCAAGTAGATCCATCGCCATAGATTCATTTGATAATGTATATACAACGGGTTTTTTTTCGGGGGAAGGTGATTTTAATCCCGGTGTAAATGAGTTTTTTTTAGATACCGCAGTTGGAGGTAGGATTTTTATTAGTAAACTTAATCAATCGGGTGATTTTATATGGGCAAAGCAATTTGGTGGTGGTTTTGGAATTGGTTTATCAATTTCAATAGATGCTTTTGACAATATTTATACCACAGGAAATTTTCAAGGAACTGGTGATTTTGATCCTGGTGCTGGAACATTAGAACTAACGTCAGTTGCAGGTCAAGATATTTTTGTTTCTAAAATTGACGCTTTTGGGAATTTTGTTTGGGCAAAACAATTTGGAGGAATAACAAATTATGATGAAGGTGTGTCAATCACAAACGATACATTTGGAAATGTATATTATACTGGGGGGTTTGGTCAAACAGTCGATTTTGATCCTGGAGTTGGTGTATTTAGCCTTACCTCAGCAGGTGAATCCGATGTTATTATCAGTAAATTAGATGCTTCTGGTAATTTTGTTTGGGCACAACAAATTTCTGGAACAATGTCTAATAGGGGTAATGCCTTGGTTACAGATAATAATAATATTTATACAGTAGGTTCTTTTATAGGTACAGCCAATTTTGACACAGGTTCAGGAGTTTTTAATTTGACTGCTTTAAATGGGTGGACTGATATTTTTATCCATAAAATTAGTTTAAATACTCAACTTAATCAAATAACCACTTGGCCTGATCAATCTTGGACTATTGAAGGTACTTACAATGCCTCTAATTTATTAGCAAATCCAACCACGGTTGCAAACAATTTTAAATTTGACGATGCGCAGGTAGCCCACACAGGTGACATCATTTATCTTGAATCACCTGTCATAAACCTAGCACCTGCTTTTAGTGCAAATGAAAAAGGCTTAAAAATCTCTTTTAATTTGGCTTTTGCCTTAACACCCCAAACAACAGAAATGATAGGTCTTCAATATTGGGATGCGGATGCCAGTTTATGGAAGGACTTACCTGAAGGCAGAGCCAATTCTGGGGAGTCAATGGGAGATTATTTATTATGCACTACTGAACAAGTTGACTTGTATTTTGACTTCTCAGCATTTACAGCAAACCAATTACAGAATTTTAGATACCGATTTTTTTATGATGATGGTGGCTTGTCGCAAGGTAAAGGTATTTGTTTGCTAGCGCCAAGCCTATCATCAGTTTCTTGTAATGACGCCCCAACAAACTTAGTGGCATCAAACATAAATAGCAATTTTGTTCAAATAGGTTGGACAGCCAATGGCAGTGAAACTATTTGGCAAATGGAATATGGGGCAGCCGGCTACACCGTTGGCTCTGGAACAAAGCAATACACCGACCAAAACCCAACAGGTATAGGCGGCTTTTCGCCTCAAACAAGTTATGATGCTTATGTGCGTGCAAGCTGTGTTCCCAATAATGATAATAGTGGAGGCGAATTGTTTAGCCCTTGGTCAAGTAAAGTTAATTTTACAACTTTAGCAGCAGAACCTTCTTGTGGAGAGGTTGTTGGCAATTCTGTTCAAGCCACCATTAGTTCAAGTAATTCTATAACGATACAGTGGTTTTCAGGAAATGAGAGTGCTTGGCTTGTTGAGTATGGTAAACAAGGCTATACTCAGGGAGTAAATCAAATTTCTAGTCTTGCTGCAAATTCACCCGATGCAGAAGCCGTTGGCTTAGATCCAAATACGGCTTATGACTTTTACATCCAATCTGATTGTGGAAATCAAAACTTTAGCACTTGGGCTGGACCTTTTACTTTTACAACTTCAGGCGCAAGTATTGGCTGGGCCAATTTACAATGGCCGGGTGCTGGAACGATTAATTTAGGAGCAGACTTTACCGTTTATGGCCAAATCTATATTAATGGTATTACAGAAAGTTTAGGTCAAGGAAGTGGTGTGCAAGCATGGGTAGGTTATAACTCTGAAAACACCAACCCTAACACTTGGGCTAATTGGGTTGAAGCCAGTTATAATACAGATGCAGGCAACAACGATGAATATAAGGCAAATATCGGTTCGGTTATTCCAGTTGATGGCCACTATTATTATGCCACCAGATTTCAGTTAGGGCAAGGCGCATACAGCTATGGCGGATTTAGTTTAGGTGGGGGTAGTTTTTGGGATGGCCTCAATTATGTTTCAGGTGAATTAACCATAAACCGAACCGCTTCGCAATGGTCAACGCAAACAAGCCCACTCGGTTCTATAACATTAGGTAAAGTTCAATTTGTTAGTGCTACCGAAGGTTGGATAACAGCAAATAATGGACAATTATTACATACCCTTGATGCGGGAGCTAATTGGACGGTTGTAGATCCAACGCCCGCAGAAACCGACTGGATAATATCTGACCCCTCGGTCGCTATGTTTTGGTTAAACCCAACGCACGGCTGGTATATCAGTACTCTTGGAACAGAAATTTCTAGTTTGGGAGCGGTATTGCATTATACCACCGATGGCGGTGTCAATTGGACAAATAAAGTTATTGACAATACTGCTGGAGTAATAGGCGTTCAAGTTCAATTTTTTGATGCCAATAATGGTTGGCTAGCAACTTTCAATGCAAATACTTTGATTGGTAATGGCTATGTGTCAACAGATGGAGGTGCCAATTGGACATCTAATGGCTCAGATAGTGACGGAGGTATCATGTATTTTTTAGATGCTAATAATGGTTGGAAAGCTTCTTCAGTAAATGATGCTCCACCTCATAACATAAGTTATACTACCGATGGTGGCAGCCATTGGACTACGCAATATACCGATATCACAACGGGTGGTTTTAATGCCATTCATTTTGTTGATGCCAACAATGGTTGGGTTGTAGGCGATAAAGAAAAGATACTTAAAACAACCGATGGCGGTGCAACTTGGACCCCAATAACCAATACAGGATTGCCAGTTGGAGGTAATAATTTTACAGCAGTATTTTTTAGTAATGTAAATGTAGGTCGTATTGCCGCAGGTGGCGATGATAACAGAAATTCATCTATTTTATATACTGCCGATGGCGGAACAACTTGGGAAATACAAGCCCTTGCGCTTCCACCGAGTGTAGGTAAATCTAATAGCAATAGTGCTTCTAAAACACAAATAGCAGATGATACAGCTGACATATTTAGCATTTATTTCATAGATGAACTAAATGGTTGGTATGTAGCCGATAATGGACAAATTACGCATACAACCGGAGATCCACTAAGCGTTCAACAAAATAATTTAAATGCAATTGAAGGTTTTAGTTTTTATCCAAACCCAGCACAAGACCAATTGATGCTCAAAGCCAATCAAAAAATTGATCAGGTTGAAGTTTATAACCTTTTGGGTCAACAATTGATGCTGGTTAAACCAAATGTAAGTTCATATCAGTTAAAATTAAACACCATAAAATCAGGTCTATACTTTATAAAAGTGAAAACCAACGGTAAAACAGGAACTTATAAAGTATTAAAACAATAAATAATTTTTTTCCATATTAAAAAGCCTTCAATAATTGAGGGCTTTTTTATTGTTTTAATAGCTACCTTTGATTTATTATTGATAAAACCAACATGCAAAACCATTTGGTAACACAAAATAAAATTAAATTTTCGATTGTCATTCCGGTTTATAACCGCCCAAATGAAGTTGATGAGCTTTTGGCAAGTATAGTTCAGCAGGACTTTAAACCAGATTTTGAAGTCGTAATCATTGAAGATGGCTCTAAACATAAAGTGGATGAGCTTATCAAAAAATACCGCCAAAAACTGCAAATTAACTATTTTTTTAAAGAAAATTCAGGTCCTGGTTTGAGCCGCAATTATGGGATGCAACAGGCAACCGGCAACTATTTTATCATCTTAGATTCCGATGTGCTTTTGCCAATACATTATTTATCTGTTGTAAATGAGGCGCTAAAAAATAGTTTTACCGATGCTTTTGGTGGTGCTGACACAGCGCATCCATCGTTTTCTGCAAAGCAAAAAGCAATTAATTACAGTATGACCTCGGTTTTAACAACCGGTGGTTTAAGAGGTCATAAAAAGGGGATTGGCAAATTCCAGCCACGAAGTTTTAACATGGGTTTGAGTAAAAAGGCTTTTGAAATTACGGGTGGATTTGCTTCGCAACGCATTGGTGAAGACATTGATTTAACTTTTAGATTGTGGCAAAATGGATTTGAAACCCAATTTATTGAACAAGCTTTTGTCTATCATAAACGACGCACCAATTTTGAGCAATTTTTTAACCAAACTTTCAATTTTGGCAAGGCACGCCCCGTTTTAAATTTTAAGCATCAAAATACGGCAAAATTGACCTATTGGTTTCCGAGTTTCTTTCTTATCGGATTTTTGTTAAGCCTTGTTTTATTTCCATTTTACAAGCATCTAACCTTTGTTTTTCTCTTTTATTTATTGAGCGTGATGGTGCATGCATCTGTAATAAATAACAGTATTTTGGTCGGCATATTAAGCATCAATGCTACATTGATTCAATTTTTTGGATACGGATTTGGCTTTTTGTTAGCACAATACAAACTTCATATTTTGGGTAAAACACCTAGGCAGACTTTTCCAAATATGTTTCGCTAAAGCCAATTCAATTTTCTTACTTTTGCTAAAAATTAAAACAGATGATTTACGCCAAAAATATCCTTGAAACCATTGGTAACACGCCTTTGGTTAAATTAAATAAAATTGTTGAAGGCGTTGAAGCCTTAGTATTGGCAAAAGTTGAAACCTTTAATCCGGGCAATTCGGTTAAAGACCGTATGGCAGTAAAAATGATTGCCGATGCTGAAGCAGATGGACGCTTAAAACCTGGAGGCACTATCATTGAAGGCACTTCGGGCAATACAGGGATGGGCTTGGCATTGGTAGCAACTTTAAAAGGTTATAAGCTGATTTGTGTGATGGCCGATAAACAATCAAAAGAAAAGGTTGATATTTTACGCGCTGTTGGTGCAGAGGTTGTGGTTTGTCCAACCGATGTAGATGCGGCTGACCCGCGCTCATATTATTCTGTTTCTAAACGCTTGGCAGAAGAAATTCCAAATGCTTGGTATGTTAATCAATATGATAATCCGTCAAATACTTTGGCGCATTACCAGAGTACAGGTCCCGAAATTTGGCGTCAAACCAAAGGTAAAGTTACCCACTTTATTTCGGGTGTTGGCACTGGAGGAACCATTTCGGGCGTTGGAAAATATCTGAAAGAACAAAACCCGAACATTAAAATTTGGGGCATTGATACTTACGGTTCGGTATTTAAAAAATATCATGAAACAGGTATTTTTGATGAAAATGAAATCTATGCTTATGTTACCGAAGGTATAGGAGAAGACATTCTGCCAAAAAACGTAAACTTCGATATCATTGACGGATTTACAAAAGTAACCGATAAAGATGGGGCACTTTACACCCGAAAGTTGGCGCTTGAAGAAGGTATTTTTGTTGGAAATTCGGCTGGTTCGGCCGTGAAGGGATTGTTGCAACTTAAAGAACATTTTAAACCCGATGATGTTGTTGTTGTGCTATTTCACGACCACGGTAGCCGCTATGTAGGCAAAATGTTTAACGATGATTGGATGCGAAGTCACGGTTTTATTGAGGACAAACTCACCAATGCCGATGATTTGATTCAGGCTCACCAAAAACGACCTTTGGTAAATGTGCGAACCGAAGAATTGGTGCAACACGCCATTGAACGCATGCGAAAATACCAGATTTCACAAATCCCGGTGATTGATTCAACTGGATTTGTTGGCTCTGTTGACGAAGGTAATTTGTTGAAACTCTATTTTAACGATAAAAATATTGCCGATAAACCCATTAAAGATGTTATGCAAGAACCCTTTCCCATTGTCAATTTAAATACAAACATTGAAGAAATTACCAAGCTTATGAATAAAGGTAATCAAGCAATATTAGTAGCACTTGAGGGTGGAGGTTATGATATTATAACCAAACACGACATAGTGAGCGCGATTCATTAGGTCATTTTCAGCTCTAAGTCAAGTACTTTAAAAAAGGTTTCTGGCTCTGGTCGCACCCGATAATTATCGGTTAAATCGGCAAATAATATAGTCCCTTTTTTATCGGTAATCACAATAGTTGGCATCACGGTATCAGTGTCATAGCCAAGAGCTTGCATCCCTGCAGGCAAACCATTTTTGTGAAAGATTCCCAATTTTTTTGCTGCATTATTATCGACATCTACCAAAAAATTAAAATTCACATCAAATTTTTTAGCTAAACCCACCGTAAAATGATGCGGTTGTGGACTTATTAAATTCATAGTTACACCGCGTTTTTCGAGTTCCTGATATTGTCCGGCAATTTCTTTGATTTGTGCCATACAAAGCGGACACCAATTGCCACGGTAAAACATAAATATATTAGGTTTTCCAAGAAAACTAGAGGTATTGATAGGGTTATGAAACCTGTCTTCTAAATCAAAATTAGGTAATTTGGCACCAACCTTTAAAATTAATGATTCACGCTTGCCAAAACGAGAATACCAAAACACATAAAGCAACCATCCAACAAACAACAAAGCACTTGGCACCGCTTTCATAACATTGAGTTGCGCGATCTTTATCCCGTAAAGGTTAATTAAAAAACCAACCAAAATAACGGAAGTTCTAAACCATAAATTGGCACTGGTGCGCGCCGTGTTATGTAGGGTCATTGCCTTAATAAATAAAAAAGCAATGGTAAAACTGATGATAAGTTGCCCTAATTGGTCGAATTGGAAGCCATTTATGTAAAAAAGAACGAGGGTATAAATCATTAAAAGGATAGCTGCATTGATAAACAGCATAACAAAAAGGGATTTTAGTTTATTTTGCATGACATTTTTTATATCTTAGTAGGCTAACTTAGTAAAAATTACATTTCTAAAATAAATGAAGGAAGATTTTTTACATTATATCTGGAAACTGCAATTATTAAAATCAGAGAACTTGGTTGATTCTGATAAAGAACCCTTGCTAATTCACTACCAAGGGGCACAAAATTTTAATTCAGGTCCCGATTTTTTTAATGCAAAAATAGCTATTGACGGACAAGTTTGGGTAGGAAATATAGAAATTCATGTCAAATCGTCCGATTGGTATGTGCACCATCACGAGCTAGATGCCAATTATGATTCTGTTATTTTGCACGTGGTTTGGGAGCACGACATGCCTGTTTTTAGAAAGGGAAACGACACCATTCCCACCTTAGTTTTAAAAGATTTTGTTTCGGATGAAATCATTGCAAATTATTTCAAGCTCATCAATAACGCACGCGCTTGGATAAATTGCGAAAAGCAAATTGGTCAGGTTGATAAATTTGTATTAAACAACTGGCTTGAGCGCTTATATGTGGAGCGTTTAGAGCAAAAATCACTTTTGATTAATGAATTGTTGCTGCAAACCAATAACGATTGGGAAGCGGTTTTTTTTATGCTTTTAACTAAAAATTTTGGACTTAAAGTTAATGGTTCAGCCTTTTTTAACCTCGCTAAAGCGATTGATTTTAAGGTAGTAAGAAAAATACGTCCTAATCTTTTAGATTTAGAAGCGCTGTTTTTTGGCGAAGCGCAACTGCTCTCAAAACACGAGGAAGTTCCTTATTATTTGGAATTGCAAAAGGTCTATAACTATTTAAAAAGCAAATATAATTTAAACTCAAAATTTGAAGGGAGCATTCAATTTTTTAGATTGCGTCCCGATAATTTTCCAACCATAAGGCTGGCACAATTAGCGGCTTTATACCACCAAAATGAAACGCTATTCTCTAAAATTATCACTCTTAAAAGCGTTGAGGCACTTTACAATTTTTTCAATATAGAAACCAGCTCGTTTTGGAAAAACCACTATACATTTCAATCGGAAACTTCAAGTATTCGCCATAAAAAACTGAGCAAAAATTTTGTTGATTTATTGATAATTAACACCTTAATGCCGTTAAAATTTATCTATTTTAAAAAGCAGGGAAAAGCAATTGGCGAAGACCTCATTAGGCTGGTACATCAAATAAAACCTGAAAAAAATGGGGTAATTACTCAGTTTGCACTTTTAAAAATTAAGGCCGATTCGGCCTTTCATTCTCAGGCTTTGTTGCAACTTAAGAATGATTATTGCACGCCAAAAAGATGTTTGCAGTGTCAAATTGGATACCAACTTTTAAAAAACAATCCTAATAATAACGCCAAAAGCAATTAGAATTACTTGCCAAATATGTGTAATTTTAGCGCTTTAATTGCAATTTATTAATGGCCTATTCCTCAAAACTTTTAGCACAATTAGTTACGCAGATTTGTATTGAAAATAAGGTGTTAACTAGTGTAATTTCTCCAGGTTCTCGCAACGCACCGCTTATTATTTCATTTACGGCGTGTGCCGCCCTCAAAACCTATCAAATTGTAGATGAGCGTTGTGCTGCCTTTTTTGCCTTAGGTTTGGCGCAACAAACGCAAAAGCCGGTGGTTATTTTTTGTACCTCAGGTTCGGCTTTACTCAATTATTATCCGGCTATAGCCGAAGCTTTTTATAGCAACATTCCTTTAATTGTGGTTTCAGCCGATAGGCCTAGCGATAAGATTGATATAGGTGACGGACAAACCATCCGACAAGAAAATGTGTTTTTAAATCACAGTTTATATAATGCCAATTTGATTGAAGAGGATGCTAAAATTGACTTTAATTGTGCCGAAATTTTAAATGCTTTTAAAACGGCCATCCTAAAAAAAGGTCCCGTGCATATTAACATTCCGTTTGAAGAACCCCTTTATAATACCGATTTTGAATGGCATTTGCCAGCTCATTTAAATCTAAAACTCAATTTAAAAAAACCATTAAGTCCGAACAATCAAGCACTAAATGCGATTAAAAATTGGAACGAAAGCGCTAAAAAAATGATTTTAGTGGGTGTAAACCAACCTGATAAAAGGCTAAATAAACTTTTGGCAAGTTTAGCCGCCGATCCATCGGTTATTATTTTAACCGAAACAACTTCAAATGTTTATCATACTGATTTTGTAAACACCATTGATAATCTCATATTTTCCTTAACGGATATACAATTAAAAACTTTAAAACCCAACTACTTGCTAACACTAGGGGGGATGGTAGTTTCTAAACGCATCAAACAATTTTTACGCACCTTTAAGCCAAATTTTCATTGGCATCTTTCAGAATTTAATGCACCCGACACTTATTTTTGTTTATCGGGGCAAGTGGCCATGCCTTCAACCGATTTTTTAAGTGAATTAATAGCAAGTAATAAAGCTATTGAAAGTCATTTTAAAGCCGATTGGCTCAGCCGAAAAGCACGTGTTGAAGGGGCGCATAACGATTTTATGACGCGCGTGCCACATTGTGATTTAGCCGTTTTTAATGAAATTATTAAGGCGCTGCCTAAAAATATTAATTTGCAATTGGCAAACAGTTCGGTGATTAGGTATGCGCAATTATTTCATATTAACAACACCATAAAAGTGTTTTGCAACCGCGGAACTAGTGGCATTGACGGGAGCACCTCAACAGCTATTGGCGCAGCTTGTGCCGTTGATGCGCAAACGGTTTTTATCACAGGAGATTTGAGTTTTTTTTACGATAGCAATGCACTGTGGAATAATTACGTTCCTAAAAATTTTAAAATTATTTTAATCAACAATGGTGGTGGTGGAATTTTTAGAATTCTTCCCGGACCACAATCTACTAATGCCTTAGATTTTTTTGAAGCGCCCCATCAGTTTACGGCTGAGCATTTGTGCGCCATGTACCATTTTGAATACCGCCTTTTAGAACACCTTGACGGATTAATAAATGAATTACCAAAATTTTTTACCAATAAAAAAGGTCCTAGCTTGTTAGAAATAAAAACACCTAGAACCTTAAACGATAAAGTTTTAAAAGAATACTTTAAAATATTGCGTTAGCCTAAAGCTTTAAAAAAGTCTTCAGACTCATAGAAAGCGCGTCTTTATTAACCATAACCGAAATGGTTTTCATTTTAATAAATGGCAAACTCATATAAACGTAACCACCATTAGCTGCCTTGGTGCTCCAAGAGTTTTTTACTTTATAGTAGGTTTTTCCATTTTGGTCAGTTAACATACCCGTAATGTGCATTAAATGGTCGTCGGTGGTGCTATAATCTTCAAAGTTTTGTTGGCGCGATAGTTGTGTAACTTCCTGTTCTTTAACAATTTCAGTTAAACTCTTTTCATTGTCTTTCGCGTTTAGCGGTAAAACAGCCACGCCGTATTTTGAAGAAAATGAGGGTTCAGAAACATCTACATCTAAAGCTACCGTAAAACCGTTTGCCAAGGCGGTATTGATAACATTAACCAATTCATTTAATGGAATGTTATAAAAGTTGCCGTTTGAAAAGTTATCGGGAATATTTAAAATAAATTTTGAATAAAATGGTTTTTGCGTAAATGAGGTAATGCTCACATAATCATCAGGATTAAACTTGGTAAAAGCAGCAAAAGTTTTTGGTGTATAAACATTTTTGTCGTAGGTAAAACTCACCGGATTTTCACCTATATAATGATTTAAAAGGCTATCAATAGCCGATTGCCATTGGGCTGCGCCCTTTTTATCTGCGCTTTTAATATAATTGTCGAGTGTGTTTTTTAAAAGGTTAAATAATTCTTGATGGTTATAATTTGTTTGGTCATTTTGCAAACCCAAAAATACAGCACGCGGAACAATTCCAAATTCGCGAACGGCATTGGTAACGTCGTGTGCTAAACCACCTTCACTAAATTGCGCCGTACCTTGTCGCATCACGTAATTCCACGCTTTTAAGTTGTAAGTATTTCTAACAAAATACATTTCGGAAATATCAATTGTCATGCCACTGAGGCGTTTTATTTCAGATTCAACAAATGAGTTTGTGGCAAAACTCCAACAAGTACCAGTGTTTCCTTGATTTTTAACCGAGCTAGCTAAAATATCTTTTACAGGTGTAAACTGATATTTTTGGGCTTCAATTGTTGAAGCAACTAAAAAAACAAATAAATAGAAGAGTAATTTTTTCATAAGTATAAAGGTATTTAGCAATGATTTTATTTATCATCATTTGTGCCGCCGCGTTTTTTGACAACTCTGTCAATATTTTCATAGAAGGCATCGAGATTGGGGTCGCTTTGATCCATTTTGGCATAACCCATTTTATAATATTTAAGGGCATCTTTAAATCTATTTCCAGTTTCATAATACAGGCCAATATAATAGTAGCCTAAAGGTGAATTAGGAAAAATACGCAAAATCATTTTGCCAAATTCGTTGAGATAAGCGCCATCCGATTTATCGATAATTAAGGGTTCAATGCGCAAAATATCTTTTTGACGGATTTCAATATTGGTACCAAAAAAGTATTCAATTTCAACGTATTTCTTCTCTAAATAAGCAATGGCATCGGGCGGTTCCATTAATGAAACCACGGTATCAAATTCCTCTTTGCTTATGGGACCATACATTTTAAAGATAAAAGCTAAGGCGCTTGGAATGGCTAAACCAATAGAAGCAGTGTAAGTTACCTCATCAAATAAAACCATTTTATGATTAATAAAGGTATTTTTATAGGTATCGAGTAGTGTGTTCATTCCTAAAATGCGATCTTGTTTTTCTTTTGAATTATAAGAACCGGAACTTAAATAGTAGTAGGTTGGAATGTTAATACTCGGTATTTTATTTTTAATCAACGCCGCCATTCCGTCGGCATAACTTGGATTTAAATTGATAAATGCATTAAAAATTGACTGGTCTTTTACAAAAAAATAGTTTATAAAATTGGCTGTTAATGACTTTCCTACAAGCACTTTAAAGGGCGATAATCTATAATGGTCATCAAAATATTGCAACAATTCTAGGTCGATAAAATTTTTAAAATCTTCGGCTAAATGCGTTGGTAAACTGGTAGTAGGCTCATAAGCACAATCTTCAATTCGCGATTTATTTTGAGAAATTCCGACAATAATTTGCTCGGGAGCTTCTTGATTTTGCGCAAATAATTTTGAGTTTGCTACGTAAACATCAAATAAATCTTCGGCATCTAAAATAACAGCCAGAGGATAAACCTTTGTAGAGTCCTGCTGATAAGAAGGCGGAACATAAATTTTGATGTTGCGAAATTGTTGAAGAATCTTAGATTCAAAATTTTGACTCGTTATTTGTGAAAAAACGGGTTGTAACAACATCAAAAAAATGACTTTTAAAAAGAATAATCTCATAGGTATATTTTAAAAGGGAAAGTTACTAAAATTTTTTTAGTAAAATCAATAGTGATATCTTTACAATCCTAAAAATTGTGAGATGACAAAAAGAAAATGGACTTCAATAAAAGACTATGAAGATATAAAATTTGAATTTTTTGAAGGTATTGCCAAAATTACCATAAACCGACCAAAGGTTTACAATGCTTTTAGGCCAGAAACCAATTTTGAAATGCTTGACGCGATGGATATTTGCCGTGAGCGTCCCGAAATTGATGTCATTATTTTTACAGGCATTGGCGACAAAGCATTTTGTGCCGGTGGCGATCAAAATGTTAAAGGGGTTGGTGGCTATATTGGCAAAGATGGCATTCCACGTTTAAATGTTCTCGATTTACACCGAAAAATTCGCGAAATTCCAAAACCCGTTATCGCCATGGTAAACGGTTACGCCATTGGTGGCGGCCATGTGCTGCACGTGGTTTGCGATTTGAGCATTGCTTCTGAAAATGCAAAATTCGGACAAACTGGACCAAAAGTTGGCAGTTTTGACGGCGGCTTTGGCTCCTCTTATTTAGCGCGCATTGTGGGTCAAAAAAAGGCACGTGAAATTTGGTTTTTATGCGAACAATATACCGCTAAAGAAGCCCTAGATATGGGATTGGTAAATAAAGTGGTGCCACTAAAAGACTTAGAAGACACCACTATTGCTTGGTGTAAAACCATTCAAAAACGCTCGCCTATGGCTTTGCGCATGATAAAACGCTCGCTTAACGCAGAGTTAGACGGTCAACATGGTTTAATGCAATTGGCAGGTGATGCAACCTTGATGTTTTATATGATGGAAGAAGCGCAGGAAGGTAAAAAAGCCTTTTTAGAAAAACGCGATCCAAATTTTAAACAATTTCCAAAGTTTCCTTAAAAAAGCATCAAGAATAAAGTATCAAGAATTAAAACAACTAACACCAATCACCATGAAAATTATTTGTATTGGGCGCAATTACGCCAAGCATATTGAAGAATTAAAAAACGAACGCCCCACCGAACCAGTCATTTTTTTAAAGCCCGATTCGGCGATACTCCCTAAAAAAACACCTTTTTTTATCCCTGCTTTTACGGATGAAATTCACTATGAAGTAGAAATATTAGTCAAAATTAATAAAGTTGGAAAGTTTATAGAATCAAAATTTGCACCCAAATATTACGATGAAATAGGTTTAGGAATTGATTTTACCGCTCGTAGTTTACAAAGTCAATTAAAAGCCAAAGGTTTGCCTTGGGAAAAAGCGAAAGCCTTTGATGGCAGTGCCGTTATTGGCGATTTTTATCCTAAAGAACAATTTGATTTAGAGCAAATAAAATTTCAATTAATTAAAAATGGCGAAACCGTTCAAGACGGCAATTCTAAATGGATGCTTTGGCGTATTGACGATTTGATAAGCTATGTTTCTCAATTTTTTACCCTTAAAAAAGGAGATATCATTTTTACAGGTACACCTGAAGGCGTGGGACAAGTTAATCCTGATGACCAATTGGTTGGAATTTTAGAGGGTAAAAAGGTATTTGAAATTAAGGTCAAATAAGCCCTTTAGTTAATAGCTATGAATTTATCAGTTGTTATAAAACTTGCCGAAAAAGAGGCGGAATTAGCGCAAATTCTTCTGTTACAAGATGCCAATCATTTCACAATGGTGTCGCAAGCTCAAAAACAAAGTGATGGATTTGTAACGGTGCAACACACTTTGCCGCTTTTAAAACAAATGCAAGCAGGTGTCCCTCAAATTATTGCTGTTTACAATGATAAAGTGGTGGGTTATGCGCTGAGTATGTTGACCACATTTAACCAAGAAATCCCCGTTTTAGCACCGATGTTTCAGGTATTTTCACACTTGACTTACCAGCAAAAAGCCCTATCAAATTACCATTATTATGTGATGGGACAAATTTGTATTGCCACTGCGTTTAGAGGACAAGGACTTTTTAAAAAATTATACCTAAAACACAAAGAAATTTTTAAGGACGATTTTGACTTTTGTTTAACAGAAGTATCCGTAAACAATCCGCGATCACTTAAAGCGCATGAAAATGTTGGTTTTAAAACCATTCACCGTTATACCGACGAACAAGATACTTGGAATATTATGCTTTGGGATTGGCAGTAGGCTTCCTAAAATTATAAAGGGTTATTAGGAGTATCGCTAACAAAACCGCCGCGCCCAATTGATGTAAAACACCTAAACTTATTGGAACGGAATTAATTAGCGTAAAAATACCTAAGCCAAATTGCAAGAAAATCATACCTATTAAAAACGTGTTACAATTTTGTTGCGCCAATGATAGCGTGTATTTTTTACTTTTTATAAAATAATTGATAAATAACAATAACAGCATGGCGCCAAGCCAACGGTGAATGAATTGCACTAATAGGGGGTTTTCAATCAAACTTAAAAAACCAGTTTCTTTAAAAGCGTCAATAGCCAATTGTGGTAACCATTTCGAACCCATTTTTGGATAACTGGGATAGAGGTAGCCCGCTTTTAAACCCGCTGTAAATGCACCAAAAATAATTTGAAGACTTAAAACCCCCAATAGCCATTTGAGATTGGTGGCCAATTTTGGGAAATAATTAGTAGGTTTTTTATGGTCAGTTAATATAGGTAGGGCGGTCCATAAAAGATAGCCAAATAAAAACAGTGCGGTAACCAAGTGCAGCGCCAATCTAAAATGGCTCACACTTGGGCGATCTACTAAACCACTTTTGACCATAATCCAACCAATAAAACCTTGTAAACCACCTAATAAAAAAATAAATAAGAGGTGTTTAAGCAGGTTTTTATCTTCAAGTTTTTTAGTAAAATAAAACCAAAAAAATGGAATTAAAAAAACCAATCCTATGAGGCGACCAATCAATCTGTGGATAAATTCCCACCAAAAAATGGACTTAAAATCATCTAAAGTAAAGTTATTATTGTACTTAATAAATTCGGGGGAAGTTTTGTAACGGTTGAATTCGGCATTCCATTCATCTAAATTTAAAGGAGGGACAATCCCAGAAATAGGTTTCCAATTTACAATTGAAAGTCCGGATTGTGTTAAACGCGTAATTCCGCCAACCACCACCATTGTAATGACCAAAATAGCTCCTAAAACGAGCCAATATCCAACAATTTTTGGTGTTTTTTGCGTCATTAAATTTTTTTGACAAAGATAAATAAAACAAAAAATATAATATCAATAGCGGTGATTAAATCATAAAAAAAGCAGAAATAATCGCCGATTATTTCTGCTTTTTTAAAATGATAAATTGAAATTAAAATCCGAAGCCAAAGCCAAGATTAAAAATAATCAATCCGCTTGAGCTAATGCCCGGGATATTAGGGATGTCTTCTTTGCCCGTTTGCGGAGTGCCATTAACATTACCGTGAATGATTACTTTATCAGGAACGGTTCCAAAACCGTAACCAACTTCCGTTCGCATATAAAAAGTGCGTCCCATTTTTAAGCCTAATTTAGCATTAATGGTATTTATGGTTAAACTACCCGTAGCTTCACCAGTAAATGTTTGCCCACCAGAAGTTTGGGAATCGGTATAAGTACCATCAAGGTTAAAACTGCCGTAAGCAAATGAACCATAAAAGCCTTTACCAGTTGGTTTAAAATAAATGTTAGCACCCGCTTCAAAATAATTAAAATCGACAGCTACATTGTCAAAATCGCCGGCATAGGTAGAATAATCAACATAAACGCCAAAGCGTTTAGCTAAAACAAACTCGGCGTTGCCCCCAACAATATTGGGGATGCCTACTTTAAAACCAAGTCTAAATGGTTTAATACTTTTTTCCTTGTCTTGTGCTTGTACTCCCACAAAAAGGAGTAACATAAAAAGCGTTACTAATAATTTTTTTAACATAATAGGTTGATTTAGGTTAAATTAATGGCGTAAATATAAATACATTTTTTTAATATTTATAATAGGATATTTCCCCTTTTTAATTTATTTTATTAAATAGGCAATGAAGCAAAATTGGACTAATTTTGAAAACCCTAAAAATAACAGATTTTGAAAGCAGAAATAATAACCATTGGCGATGAAATATTAATTGGTCAAATACTGGATAGCAACTCTAAATGGATGGCCGAACAACTCAATGCCATTGGGATTGAGGTATTTCAAATAACATCCATTCACGATGATGAAACCCATATTTTAAAAGCCTTAGCAGAAGCAGCTAGGCGCGTTGACATTGTTTTGATAACAGGTGGTTTGGGTCCAACAAAAGATGACATAACAAAGTTGACTTTGGCAAAATATTTTGATGATGTGTTAATTTTACACCAAGATATTGTGTTGCATATTCAAACCTTATTTAAAAAAATTAATTATCCTTTTACCGAATTAAACAAAAAACAAGCCTTGGTGCCTTCAAAAGCGGTGGCATTGATGAATTTTTATGGTACTGCACCGGGAATGTGGTTTGAAAAAAACAAAACGATTTATGTTTCAATGCCCGGCGTGCCAACCGAAATGAAAGGTTTGATGACCAATTCGGTGTTGCCATTGCTTCAATCAAAATTTGAATTGCCCTTTATCTACCATAAAACCATTCTAACTTATGGTATGGGTGAGAGTATGTTGGCCGAAAAAATTGCCGATTGGGAAAATGAGTTGCCAAAACCTATAAAATTAGCATACCTTCCTGCTTTTGGTAGGGTGCGATTGCGTTTATCCGCCAAGGGAAAATCAAAAGAGCAAATTGTAAATTTGGTAGAAAAGGAAGCCGAAAAATTAATTCCGATTATCGGTGATATTATTGTGGGCTATGAAGAACAAGGCACTATAGAACAAATAATTGGAAAACTGTTAGTTAAAAAAAATAAAACGCTAGCAACTGCCGAGAGTTGTACAGGTGGCGCAATTGCTTCATTAATTACATCGGTTGCCGGTGCTTCGCGCTATTTTAAAGGTTCGGTTGTTAGCTATACTAAAAGCGCAAAAGAAACGATTTTAAAAGTAAATCCTGAAACCATCAATAAATACAGTGTGGTAAGTGCAGAGGTAGCTAAAGAAATGGCACTTAATGCCAAAGCTCTTTTTAAAGTAGATTATGCCATAGCTACTACCGGAAATGCAGGCCCAACGACTGATATAACCGATAAAAGTGTGGGAATCGTCTTTATAGCACTTGCTACGCCTACACAGGTTATTGTTGAAGAATTTAATTTTGGACAACCAAGAGAAAAGGTAATTGCCAGAACTACAAACAAAGCTTTAGAAATACTTAGAGCCAAATTAATAAAAAACTGAAAAAATGTTTGCTATTGATTAAATTATATATAAATTTGCACCTCGTTAAAATTAAATAAAAAACACATTATAAGATGTCAAGAGTTTGTGAGCTTACGGGTAAAAAAGCAATGACAGGAAATAACGTATCGCATGCGTTAAACAGAACTAAAAGAAAGTTCAATGTAAACCTAACTAAAAAGCGTTTTTACATTCCTGAAGAAGATAAGTGGATTACTTTAAAAGTATCAACTTCTGCTTTAAAAAATATTAATAAAAATGGCATTGCAGCTACAATAAAGGATGCACGAGCTAAAGGCTTTTTAAAACAATAATAAAAAATGGCTAAAAAAGGCAATAGAATTCAGGTAATTTTAGAGTGTACTGAGCACAAAGCTACGGGTTTACCAGGTACCTCAAGATATATTACAACTAAAAACAAAAAGAACACTCCAGATAGAATGGAAATTAAAAAATTCAATCCTATCTTGAAAAAAATGACTGTTCACAAAGAAATAAAATAACGACCTCTTTTCACTAAAGTGAAAAGTTAGATAACAACATTATAAGTCATGGCTAAAAAAGCAGTAGCATCGTTACAAACAGGTTCAAAAAGGTTAACAAAAGCAGTTAAAATGGTAAAATCACCAAAAACAGGTGCTTATATTTTTGTAGAAACCATTATGGATCCAACCAAATTAGACGAATTTTTTAAAAATTAGTCCTAATTTACATTCATTATACAAAAGCTGCTTTCTAATGAAAGTGGCTTTTTGATTTTATATATTTGCATTATTTTAGTTTAAGTACCAAACGAATAAGATGAGTCTGTTTAAAAATTTATTTTCAAAAGAAAAAAAGGAAACACTTGATAAGGGTTTAGAAAAATCAAAAACCACATTTTTCAGCAAACTCTCAAAAGCCGTCGTCGGAAAATCAAAGGTAGATGAGGTTGTTTTAGATAAACTCGAAGAAATTTTAGTTGCTTCGGATGTTGGTGTAAATACCACACTTAAAATTATTGCGCGCATCGAAACACGCGTAGCTAAAGATAAGTTTTTAGGTACCGAAGAACTCAATCACATTTTAAGAGAAGAGATTGCTGCTTTATTGGCAATGACAAATCAAGGAAATGACGTTGAATTTACAATTCCATCCGATAAAAAGCCCTTTGTAATTATGGTAGTAGGCGTGAATGGCGCTGGAAAAACCACAACCATTGGCAAGTTGGCTTCACAATTTAAAAAACAAGGAAAGCAAGTTGTTTTGGGTGCTGCCGATACTTTTAGAGCAGCCGCAATTGAACAATTGCAAGTTTGGGCAAATCGTGTTGGTGTGCCGCTAATTAAACAACAAATGGGAAGTGACCCCGCTTCGGTAGCATTTGACACCTTGACTTCGGCTGTTAAACAACAAGCCGATGTGGTAATTATTGATACTGCCGGAAGATTGCACAATAAAATTAATTTGATGACTGAACTTACCAAAATTAAGAAAGTTATGCAAAAAGTGATTCCAGAGGCACCACATGAAGTTTTATTAGTTTTAGATGGCGCAACGGGTCAAAATGCTTTTGAACAAGCTAAACAATTTACCAAAGCTACTGAAGTAACGGCTTTGGCAGTTACTAAATTAGATGGCACTGCCAAAGGTGGTGTGGTAATTGGCATTTCAGACCAATTTCAAATTCCTGTAAAATATATTGGTGTTGGCGAAGGCGTGGACGATTTGCAAGTTTTTAATAAAATTGAATTTGTAGATAGTTTTTTTAGATAGTATCAGGTTGCAGGTGTCAGGTATCAGGTAAACTAATTGGTATTTGGGCAAAAAAATAAAAAATTTACAAAACACAAAACCTAAATTAACTATGCGCACAAAATCTGCTAAACAAAATAAAATCAACGTGGTAACTTTGGGTTGCTCTAAAAATATTTATGATAGTGAGGTGCTAATGGGCCAACTTAAAGCCAATAATAAAAAGGTGGTTCACGAAGACGAGCATGACGATGGCAATATTGTGGTGATAAATACCTGCGGATTTATTGGTGATGCAAAAGAAGAGTCGATAAATACTATTTTGCATTATGCACATAAAAAAGAATTGGGCGAAGTAGATAAAGTTTTCGTTACCGGATGCTTAAGCGAGCGCTATAAAGCCGATTTAGAAAAAGAAATCACCAATGTTGATCAGTATTTTGGCACGCACGATTTGCCAAATTTACTCAAAGCGCTTGAAGCGGATTACAAACATGAACTTATAGGTGAGCGTTTAACAACCACGCCAAAACATTACGCCTATCTTAAAATTGCCGAGGGTTGCGACCGTCCCTGTTCTTTTTGTGCCATTCCGTTGATGCGTGGCAAACACGTTTCAACGCCCATTGAAGAAGTGGTTGAAGAAGCGACAAAATTGGCAAAAAAAGGCGTTAAAGAATTGATTCTTATTGCACAAGATTTGACCTATTACGGGTTAGACATTTACAAAAAACGCGAATTAGCAAAACTGCTAAAAGCCTTGGTTAAAATTGACGGGGTTGAATGGATACGATTGCATTACGCTTTTCCGAGCGGATTTCCGTTAGATGTTTTAGAGGTGATGAAAAATGAATCTAAAATTTGTAATTACCTCGATATTCCGTTGCAACATATTAACACCGAGCTTTTAACATCTATGCGCCGTGGCACAACTCACGAAAAAACAACCGCGCTAATTGCTCAATTTAGAAAAGCCATTCCAAATATGGCCATCCGCACCACCTTGATTGTGGGCTATCCAAATGAAACCGAAGCGCAATTTCAAGAATTAAAAGATTGGATTCAAGAAATGCGTTTTGATAGATTAGGCTGCTTTGCCTATTCGCACGAAGCGCAAACACATGCCTATTTATTAAAAGATAATGTTCCCGAAAATATTAAACAGCAACGTGTTGCCGAAATTATGGAACTTCAAAGTCAGATTTCTTTTGAACTAAATCAGCAAAAAGTAGGTCAGGTTTTTAAATGCTTATTCGACCGAAAAGAAGGTACTCAATTTATTGGTCGTACCGAATTCGATTCACCCGATGTTGATAATGAAGTGCTTGTAGATGCTTCAAAACATTATATCCAAATGGGACAGTTTATAAATATAAAAATTACCGAAGCGGGCGATTTTGATTTATACGGCACACCTGTTTAGTTAAGCTTTTCTTAAAATAAATTGGTGTGTAGATTATGAAATCTGAATTTTGTTTTTGCTAAGGTTAAATTATATATTTTTACAAAAATATTTTTAATGACGCCTAAAAATTCTTGTGATTCTAAAACAAAGGATGCCGATTGTTGCGAAAATTTAAGTATCAAGCAGTCCCAAAATGCCAGTTTATCTTATAAAAATACAGGCTATTTTTCGAGTCTTATTTGCGATTATTTAGATAAAAAAGATTCTTTAAAGCCTTTTTATCAAAATTTTTCAAACCTTAACGGATATAAACAGCAGATTGCCTTAAAGCAAAACTGTATAAGTGCCTCATCACAAACGCGTCAAGTTTTAGTATCAGCGCTTAAGTTGCAATATAAAAAGGTTCAAGCTTCTGAGCCGAGTTTAAAAAATATTCAGTCGCTTTTAAGCGAAAACACCTTTACGGTTACAACCGGGCACCAGTTAAATTTATTTACCGGACCGCTTTATTTTTTATACAAAATTGTTACCGTAATTAATTTAGCTAAAGAATTAAAGTGTGCATTTCCAGATAAAAATTTTGTTCCCATTTATTGGATGGCAACCGAAGACCACGATTTTGAAGAAATTAATTACTTTAATTTTAAAGGACAAAAAGTAAAGTGGAATGGTAGTGCAGGAGGTGCCGTTGGTCAGTTGTCAACCAAGGGTTTAAATGAAGTTTTTAATGAATTTTCAAAAAATATAGGAAGCAATAAGTCAGCAGAATATCTTAAAGAACTATTTGAAAAAGCCTATTTAAAACACGAAAATCTGGCCGATGCTACTTTTTATTTGGCAAACGAATTATTTTCAAGCTATGGTTTGGTTATTATTGATGCCGATAATTCTGATTTAAAAAGGCTTTTTGTTCCCATTATCAAAGATGAATTAGTTAACCAAACTTGTTTTAAAGCCGTAAATAAATCCGCTAAAGAGCTAGCCGAATTACACTATAAAATACAGGTAAATGCGCGCGATATAAACTTGTTTTATCTGCTAAAAAATAAAAGAGAACGCATTGTATTTGAGCAAAATACATATAAAATATTAAATACCGATTTGGTGTTTACCGAAGCGCAAATTTTAGAAGCAGTCGATTTACATCCCGAACGTTTTAGCCCTAATGTGTTGATGCGACCACTTTATCAGGAACGCATTTTACCCAATTTGAGCTATACCGGTGGTGGTGGTGAATTGGCGTATTGGTTTGAAATGAAGGCCTATTTTGATAGTGTTGGCGTGCCTTTTCCAATTTTGTTATTGAGAAATTCTGTTTTAGTAATGAACCAAAAACAACTTTTAAAATTAAATAAGCTCAATCTCAAAGTTGAGCAGTTGTTTTTAAAACAAACCGATTTAATCAACTTAGCGGTTAAAGCACTTTCGGATATCAATCTTGATTTATCAGTTCAAAAAGTGACGATACAAAACTTATTTACCGAACTAAAAACCTTAGCATTACAAACCGATAAATCATTTATTGGTGCTGTTAATGCTCAGGAAAATAAGCAAATAAATGGTTTTGAAAAGTTGGAAGCACGTTTATTAAAGGCTCAAAAACGTAAATATAACGAATTGACAAAGCGCATTTTTAATTTACAAAATGATTTATTTCCTAATCAAAGTCTGCAAGAACGCACTCAAAATTTTTCGGAGTTGTATTTAGAATTAGGTACGGAACTCATTCCTTTATTAATAAAGCATCTAAATCCTTTAGCATTAGAATTTACCATTTTAGTAGTTTAATAGTTAGCAGTTTATTAAAAGATGAATCCTCCAAAAGCGACTAAAATTCCTTATAAGTTAAAGGCACATCACGACATTAGAATTGATGAATATTATTGGCTCAATCAAAAAAACAACCAAAAAGTAAGGGAATATTTGGAAGCCGAAAATGCCTATTTCAAATCACAAACAAAACATACTGAAGATCTTAAACAAAGTTTATTTAACGAAATGAAGGCGCGCATTAAAGAAGAAGATGAATCGACGCCCTATAAAAAAAACGGGTATAATTACGTTACCAAATTTAAAAAGGGAAAGCAATATCCCGAATATTACAGAACACTTGATGTGGCTAATGCTACCGAAAATTTATTTTTGGATGTAAATTTATTGGCAAAAGATCATAAATTTTATCACGTTTCTGGTTTATCTGTCAGTCAAAATAATCGCTATTTATCTTTTGGAGTTGATATTAACGGTAGTAACCAATACACACTATGTTTTAAAGATTTAGAAACGGGTAAACTTTTTAAAGAAAAAATTAAAAACACTTCAGGTAACGCCGTTTGGGCCAACGATGACAAAACGGTTTTTTATTGCAAAAACAACACAAAAACCTTTCGGACATATCAGATTTATAAACACGAATTAAATACGCATCCAAACTGTGATATTTTGATTTATGAAGAAGCCGATGAATCGTTTGATGTATTTGTATCTAAAACAAAATCAAACAACTATATTCTTTTTGGCACAGCTAGTTTTATCACCACCGAATACCGTTATATCCATGCCGATAAGCCAAATAGCCACTATAAATTATTCCAAAAAAGACAAGCAAAATTAGAATATAGCATTGAACATTATAACGACTTCTTTTACATTTTAACCAATAAAGATGGGGCTAAAAACTTCAAAATAATGAAGACTGCTTCAAACAAAACAAACAAAAGTAATTGGCAAGATTTAATTCCACACCGACCAGAAATCTTACTTGAAGACTTTTCAATATTTAAAAATTTTATGGTGTTAGAAGAGCGGTGTAATGGACTTTTGCAGATTAGAATCATCAGTTGGGATGGCAAAATAGATTATTACATTCCCTTTAATGAAGAAACTTATACCGTTTATGTGGCTTATAATCCCGAATTTGAAACAGATGAGGTGCGGTATGTTTATCAATCTTTAACCACACCAAGTTCGGTTATAGACTATAATGTTATCACGCAGCAAAGCACCATTGTTAAGGCACAAGAAGTTTTAGGGGGTCAATTTAATAAACAAAATTATACTAGTAAACGGCTTTGGGCGACGGCAAAAGATGGAAAAAAAGTTCCCATTTCTATGGTTCATCACAAAAACACCATCCCTTCATCAAATACGCCTTTGTTATTATATGTTTATGGTGCTTATGGCCAAACCATTGACGATTCATTTAGCACAACGCTTTTAAGTTTATTAGACCGCGGATTTATTTATGCTATCGCCCATGTGCGCGGTGGTGAATATTTAGGACGGCCTTGGTATGAAGCGGGCAAATTTTTAAATAAAAAAAATACATTTACTGATTTTGTTGAAGTTGCTAAATATTTAATAGCTAATAATTACACCAGTGCCAAACATCTATATGCCGAAGGCGATTCGGCCGGCGGATTGGTGATGGGCGCGGTCATCAATTCAAATCCGGAATTGTTTAATGGCATTATAGCAGGCGTTCCTTTTGTCGATATACTCACAACCATGCAAGATGATAGTTTGCCACTTACTACGGGCGAATACAATGAATGGGGTAACCCGTCAAATAAAAAACAGTATTATTACATTAAATCTTATGCGCCTTACGATAATGTTCGCGCCCAAAATTATCCCAATTTATTGGTTACCTCAGGATTTCACGATTCACAGGTCCAATATTTTGAACCAGCTAAATGGGTAGCTAAATTAAGAGACCTAAAAACCAATAATAATAAAATTTTGTTTTATGTAGATATGAATTTAGGTCACCAAGGCGCTTCAGGAAGATTCGACTCCCTTTATGAAGTGGCAAGAGACTATTGCTTCATGTTAGATTTAGAAAATATTAGCCAATAATCCTCAAAAAATAGTTAAATTTGCAGGCAATAAATATAAAAATTACAAGTCATTTTGAAAAGAGCTTTACAGGTAACTGATAGCATATTAGACCTAATCGGTCGAACACCAATGCTCAGTTTAGCAAAAATTACCAAAAATTTAAAAGGGACTTATTACACAAAATTTGAAGGATTCAACCCTGGTCATTCAGCCAAAGACAGAATTGCTCAACACATTATTGAAAATGCCGAAAAAAAGGGAATTTTAAAACCCGGCGATACGGTTATAGAAACCACTTCGGGCAATACTGGGTTTAGTTTGGCAATGGTTTGCGCAATTAAAGGTTACGATTGTGTTTTAGCAGTGAGTTCAAAATCGTCTTTAGATAAAATCGATATGCTCAAAGCTATGGGTGCTAAAGTTTATGTTTGCCCTGCTAATGTTGCCACAGATGATCCCCGCTCTTATTATGAAGTAGCCAAAAGACTTCACAAAGAAATTCCCAATTCATTTTATGTTAACCAATATTTCAATGAATTGAATGGTGATGCTCATTACCGTTCTACTGGACCAGAAATTTGGGAGCAAACTGATGGAAAAATCACACATCTTGTTGCTGCAAGTGGTACCGGCGGAACCATTTCGGGAATTGCAAAATACTTAAAAGAAAAAAATCCCAATATAAAAATATTAGGCGTTGATGCCTTTGGATCGGTTTTAAAAAAATACCACGAAACAGGCGAACTTGACCCAGCCGAAATTTATCCTTATCGGATAGAAGGATTGGGCAAAAACTTAATTCCCACAGCTACAAATTTTGAACTAATTGACCAATTTGAAAAAGTTAGTGATGGCGATAGTGCCCATCGCGCAAGAGAAATTGCACTTACCGAAGGCATTTTTGCAGGATATACCAGCGGTGCAGCCATGCAAGCTACTTTTCAACTAGCTACGCAAGGTTTGTTTGACGAAAATAGTGTGGTAGTGGTTGTTTTTCCTGACCATGGTTCGCGTTATATGAGTAAAATTTACAATGATAAGTGGATGCAAGATCAGGGTTTTTTTGATACTCAAAATCAACCAAGAGCTGAAGTAGAATATATTAAATAACAAATTTTAATTCCCAATAGCTTAGCTAAAAGGAGCTTTTTATATTAATTGTAATTGGAATGCTCCTAAAATTGTAGTTAATTTGCAAATCTTAAAAATATAAAATGAAAGATCTTTTTGAAAGAATAATTGAAAATAAAGGACCCCTTGGTAAATGGGCTTCCTTAGCCGAAGGCTATTTTGCATTTCCCAAATTAGAAGGACCAATTTCTAATAGGATGCACTTTAATGGACAAGAGGTAATTACTTGGAGCATCAATGATTACTTAGGTTTAGCAAACCATCCCGAAGTTAGAAAAGCTGATGCCGATGCGGCCATTGATTACGGTATGGCTTATCCTATGGGTGCGCGAATGATGTCGGGTCACACCAAATTTCACGAACAACTTGAACAAGAATTAGCCGATTTTGTGCACAAAGAAAATGCCTATTTGGTAAATTATGGCTATCAAGGAATGGTTTCGGCCATCGATGCTTTAGTAACTAAAAATGATGTAATTGTTTATGATATGGATGCACATGCCTGTATAATTGATGGTATGCGGTTACATCCAGGTAAACGTTTTACCTTTAGACATAACGATATTGAAAGTTTTGAAACCAATATTAAACGCGCCGTTAAAAATGCTGCCGAAACGCACGGCGGTGTACTAGTAATAACAGAAGGTGTTTTTGGTATGCGTGGTGAACAAGGAATTTTAAAGGAAATTGTTGCTTTAAAACAGCAATATAATTTTAGATTGTTAGTTGACGATGCACATGGGTTTGGAACCTTAGGAAAAACAGGTGCAGGAACTGGTGAAGAACAAGGTGTTCAAGATGCTATTGATGTTTATTTTGCAACTTTTGCCAAATCAATGGCTGGTATTGGCGCTTTTTTTGCCGGTCAAAAAGATGTGATTCAGTATTTAAAATATAATATGCGCTCTCAAATATTCGCTAAATCTTTGCCAATGGCAATGGTTAAAGGCGCTTTAAAACGCTTAGATATGATAAGAACCATGCCTGAGTTAAAAGATAAACTTTGGGAAAATGTAAATGCCCTTCAAAATGGTTTAAAAGAAAGAGGTTTTAATATTGGCGCTACAAATACATGCGTAACCCCTGTATTTCTTGAAGGCGAAATTCCAGAGGCTATGGTGATGGTAAAAGATTTAAGAGAAAATTATAAAATATTTTGCTCTATTGTGGTTTATCCAGTAGTGCCTAAAGGGATGATTTTATTGCGATTGATTCCAACTACCGCACACACTTTAGAAGATGTTGACATCACCCTAAAAGCATTCTCTTCAATTAGAGAAAAACTTGAAGGCGGTGTTTATAAAAAATTGTCAGCTTCAATAGTCGTTTAAAAAATAATTAGGATATAAAAAGCCCTCTTAATTTAAAAATTAAGAGGGCTTTTTATTTGTATTAAAGGGTTTTAGTTTTTGTTATTAAAATCTTTTATAATTACTTTTCTTCTGTTTTCAATGATATAAAAGGACACATAAACGCCATCTTGCGTTTCTTTAAGTGTTATGGGAATATTGTTGCGTGCAATTTTATAATTGGTTCCCAAAATATTTTCATCTAAAGTGATGATGTAAGTTCCATTGGGGAGGTAAAATTCAAAGCGTCCCTTTTTATCTGTTAAGGTATTATAGACCTTATTGTTATTGAAAGCTGAAATTTTTATGCGCGATAAATCAACTTCTTTATCTTCGGCAATGGCAATTTTTTGGCGGTCTAAAATAATTTCGCCATAGATTTTTACACCTCTTGCAAATGGAATATTTGCAATACCATCATCTTGAATGATAATAGAATCGCTCACTTTTGGAAACCAGCCTTCGAGTTTATCGAGTGGAATAACCTGATAAGCGTATTTTTTCATGGGAACATTCTTAAGTATCGCTTTGCCATTTTCATCTGTAATCACTTCATAATTGCCAATTCTAACAACCACATTGCCTATGGCTCCTTCATCTTTAGCATTTTGCACGCCGTCGCCATCTAAATCATAAAATGAACTGACATTAACGGTGGCAGCCGATTTTTTTAAGAATGGTATGGGAATGCCAAAATCTTTTTTAAGGCTAAATCCAAGGGTAAAGTCGCTGTTTATGGTTGTGGTATTGTTGTTTAAATTGGCTAAGTCTTGTGGATTTGTGGTAAAAATATTGTCGAATAAATTAGTAAAATTACGCGTGCTAAATGAATAACTGGTATTCAAACTCAAACGCCATCCACTATCCGTAAAGTAATATAAGGTAGGAAAAATGCCAATGCTGTGATTTTTAAAAACATTAAAGTAACTGTAAACAAAATTATTATCTAAAACAAGGTGCCTATTTATAAAAGCATATTGATTTTGCAGGGATAATCTAATAGATTGTGGGGTAATATTATCATTGGTTTTTGCGAAGCTGCTGCTAGAAGTTATAAAACCATAATCGTATTTGGCATTAAAATTCCAAACTTTGTAACGCAATAAAAATGAAGCTTGTAAACTAAAATAATCACGTTTTTTTTCTATGTCTTTGGGGCTGCTATAACCTGCTTTTATGTTTATAGCTGAGAATATATTTTGACTAAAATCAAATTTTGATAGTCGAATACTTGCGCCACGTGATACTAAATGATTTAGTGGGTAATTTGTTGTTTCATAATATAATCCGGGTTGAAAATTTCCAAAGCGATTGTTGGTATTAAAAACGACGGTATTGACTAAAATTTCTTGATTAGATATTAAATTGCCTTGAGTTAAGTTATAAATAGCTACTTTTTGATAGAGATTATTGAGGTTAACCGACCAATTTGAATTAATAGTATAGCTACTTCGATGATTAAGGTTAAGCCGTTCAAAAGAGCCTAAACTAAAATTCCTATCGTTGTATTGTGAATTAAAAGTAAGTTTTAAACGCTTTTCAATAAAACTCGAATTGTAACTAGCTCCTATTAAAAATCCTTGAGTATTTGTAGGATTTAAATCATCTTTTCTAAACGACAAGGCTGTGATAAAGTTGATATAGTGTTTATCAAAGAAACGGAGTGATGGTTGTAAAGAAAATAAGGTGGTCTTTCTATTTTGAAAAGTTCGTTCGTTTTGAGCTAAATTGGCTGTAAACTTCAAATTATCATTAATTTGATAAGTATGTGTAAGTCCGTAAGAAACATTACTCGAAAGGGTGTTTTTGTTGTTTTGGATGTAAAAAACACTTGTTTTATGGTTTCTTAAATAATTATAAGAAGCCCTAATGCCATTTCCAGCACTTGATAAACCAATAACATTTCCGCTAATTTGACCAACCTCAATGGTTTTTATATCATCGTAATAACCTACAAAAAAAGTTGCATTTTTAAAAGGTTCATTTGTAAAATAGGATTTATTATAATTTATTTGAGAGTAATAAGCCAAACTTGCTCGGTCATTTAGCTGTTTATAACCTCTTAAATTTAATGACATAAAGGCATTGTTGTCGAGAATATTTTGTGCACTTAGCTCAACTGTCATCGGGATAGAAGGGTATCCATAAGGCTCGGCAACAACAAGGTTAGGCAATTTTATAAAATCTACTTTAGTGTCTTTGCGAAGCGCATTTTTGTCTAGAATTTTAGTTTGACTTGTATTAATAAATAGGCTGTGTTTTTTATAATCTAAATTGCTATTAGGGATGTAATTATCTAAAGATATTTTTTTAACATTTCGGTCTTTTTGTTCAATTTCTGAAACCAAATAATCAAAGGTTGCCGATTCCTCTGCATTCAAATTAACGGTTAAATTCGGATTTACAATGAGTTGCGACAAAGTATCCGCAATACTTAAATCGCCTTTTAAGGTTTTATAATTTACAAATAAATCTTGTTTAGAGTTGCCCGTGTTGGTGATGGAATAAGATAATTTTTTAGTATGTTCGTCGTTTTTAAAGTAGAGTTTATTTTCGGATTTTAAATCTATATTCCACGATATTTTTTTCTTTGTTCTTAAGGTAAAATAATCATTTGCAATTTGTTGGTCATCTTCATCAATTAAAAATAGGTTGATAAAAACATCGCCACTGCCTTCGCTTAATTTATAGGGAATTAATATAATTGGAATGTATAAGGTGTCTCTTGGAATAGCCGTATAAATTTTATTTGAATTTTCTAGCGATGTCCAATAATTTGGTTTGGTGATATTTAATTTAAATTTTTTATTAATTAAACTGTTGTTATAAACTTTTAAAACATTAGAGATAATTTCACCTTCTTTTAATTCGACTTCGGTTTTTGCCATTTTAGTAACAATGGTATTGATAACTTCGGTCTTTTGAATTGTGGTAATGACTTGAGCAGAGGCATTTATAAACGAAAAAAGACCCAAAAGAAAGATCAAAGGCCGTTTTTTATTAAGAAAGTTAAAAGCTTTATTCACAGATATTAAGGGTTTTCTTCTAAATGAAATCTTAAATTAAGTTGAAAAACACCGGGGTTAAAAGCAAATTTTGGAATAACTCTAATATCAATATCAAAATGAAATTCATCATAATTGCCAATATAATCACCTGGTCCGTTAACATTATTTGTGCAACTACCGGCAGGTGTAATTGGCAAAAGCGGGGCGATAATATCAATAATATCGGTATTTAAAGTGAAAGTTTGATAAATGCCATCATTTGGTGAAGTGGAACAGGCATTGCGAATGCGTATTTCTAAAGATTGAATGAGCGGATTTTGTCCTAAACCATTGCCATATAAGATTAATTTTTCCCATTCCGAAATGGGTGTTCCTGCGCCGGGATTGTTATCAATAAGCATGGTTAAATTCCACGAGCACAAGGGGTCAACAATATTTTTATTGTTAACTCTTATTTTTAATCGGGTAGCGCCATTTATGGTGATGCCTCCTTGGTATTTAGCAGGCGTGTCAAAAGTTAGCATAGCGCTTTCACTGGTATTGGGTTCAAAAGAAACCAAGCCACAATGCAACTGCGCTTGAGTTACTAATGAAAAACTTAGCAACACAAAACACGTTATAATAAGCTGTTTAAAAGAATTCATTTTTTTAAGTCAAAAAGGATGTAACTAGCATTTGCAGTTACATCCTTTAATAAATATGCAAATTATTTATTTTATTATTTTTATTGATCTTCTAATAAAATGTATTGAACATACATAGTATATACACCAGGTTCAGCATAGTTTCCAGCAACATTAGCAGTTACGATGTCTTGTGCAGTTGCACCATCAGCCGAATAAGCATTTGGAAAAATTGCTGGTAAACCAGGTAATATTCTATAATCTATTGAATAGTAATAATTAGAAGTAGTTCCGGTTTGAGTTAAATAACTTCCACCAGGTAAAAAATCACCAATTCCAGTTACACCTGCATGACCACCAATATATTTACCGGCTAAAGTAGGAGGTGTGTTAGTTCCCGCATTAACATATAAACTATTTTGACCACTTGCGGTTCCTGTCGGAGTAAATGCTGAGCTATAATCGGAATAAGTACCCGTATGAGCAGTAGCACCAGCATTGGCTTGTGATTGTTTTAATTCTAATAAACTTAAAGGTAAATTAGGGATTGCATTGGCATTGTTACCGCTGCCATAATCAATTTGTTGATCCCAAAAACCCGCACCATTTGTGCCAGATGATCTACCTACAGCATATAAATCCCAGCTAACGGTAGAACTAACTTTTAAAATAGTTGCGCCGTAATGGGTTATACCTGCATAATACTCATTGATGTTGTCGAACACAAATTCGATTTGATCAGGAGTTGTCATGTCCAATTGCAACACTGGTTGCAAGTCCATGGTAATGGTGACGTCTTTCTCGTCAATTAACTGAGCTTTTACACTCGTAGCGCCAAATAAAAGTAAGGCTACTACTACATAAGAAATTCTCTTCATAATAATAATAGGGGGTTAAGATTGATAATAATAATATGCATATTCAAAAATTTTATTTCAATGTAAATTCTAATTTTGCAGCCTGTATTTCTTCTGCACTGCCATAATCTAATACGCCAACCGCCAAATAGTTTCCTTGAGGCATTTTTTCGGGCAACTCAAATACAAAGTCTCTTATTAAATCAGGTAAAATCGTAAATCGTTTTACTTTTAAACGCTGTTGTTTGCCGGTATCTAGATTGGTCAAATCGATATAAGAAGTACAATAAGCTATACCAGTTCCTTTATTTTGCGCTTCAATCAAAATTGATTTCGATTTATCGCTATCGTTAAATGTAAAATTGGTAATTTCAATGCCATTGGAAGTAACATTAGGAGGATTTTGATAGATAAAAACACCAAAGGCAAAAGTTGGCACAATGCCAAGCGCAATCGTATTGTTTTTGTTTTGAGGATCATCTAATTTTACCCTTGGCTTTTGTTCTTCAACCATAATGATGCTCCACGCCGATTTAAAACCGGCATCAGAAGTTGGTACGGTGATAGAAAAAGCAATTTCTTTTTTTTCTTTTGGCTTTAATTCTATAAATGTAGGTGAAATGTTTAACCATTTTGATAAAGAATATTTTCCTTCGCCTGCCTGCATAAAACTACTCTTTCCTTTGCCATTCATATCAAAATCGTAAACATTAACCTCAAATTGTTTTTTGAAATTGGTAGTATTATCGACATTAATTTTATAGGTTTTAGTGTCGCCAGGGTTTAAACTTAAATTAAAATGGGCTGGTGATATTGACACCCCTTTGGTGCTGGTTTCTTTGGCATTGGTATTTACTCCAACGGTTTGAATTTTTTGGCCAAAGGTTGTGGTTTTAAATACAAAGCACAATAAAAATATAAGAAACAATCTTTTTAAAAAGTAGGGAGCAAATATTAATTTGCTATCAAAATCAATACTAGTATTTTCACTAGTTATTTGGGGGGTTTTCATAAAATTTTAATATATATTAAGGGTCATATATTAGCTTGCAAGTTACAGCATATATTTAAAATACACAAAAAATAAAATTAATAAATCTTTATAATGATGAGCGTTTAAAATCATTTTCTACCAAAAATGCGTTAACTGTAAAGGTAAATGCTTTTAAATGAAATTTAAAAATAAAAACCCATAAAAAAAGTATGGTTTTTCCATACATTCGCTATGGTTTTTACACACATTCGCTATGGTTTTTCCACATTTGTACTATGGTTTTATTTTACTTAAAATAAATTATAGCTCCGCTATTTTAAAAGTAAACATTTGTAATAAAGAACTTTAACATTTTTGTTTTTCTAAACATAACTTTATAATTTCAAAATTTTAATAATATGGCGCGCAAAGGCCACTTATTTTTTATCTGTAAAGGAGTTAATAAAAGGTATTTTAAACACCGTTTTTTTATCGAGCACTTCAAAGTTGTATCTTCGTAGCGCCTATTATATTTTTTATGATTAACACCCCAATTGCCTATCTAAAAGGTGTAGGACCACTCAAAGCAAACCTACTGCAATCGGAATTGCACATCAATACCTTTGCCGATTTGTTAGAATTTTATCCTTTTAGATACATTGACAGGTCACAATTTTATAAAATTAACCAGTTACAGCAAAATACTGCCGAAGTTCAAATTATCGGAAAAATTACTTCAATTAGCACCATCGAACAACAAAAAGGAAATCGATTAGTCGCTCAATTTACCGACGGAACGCATGTGATGGACTTGGTTTGGTTTAAAGGCGTGAAGTGGATAAAATCCAATCTAAAAACTAACATCCCTTATGTGGCATTCGGCAAGCTAAACTGGTTTAACGGTATTCCAAATATGCCACATCCCGATTTAGAATTGCTCTCTGAGTTTGAAAAAGGGATTCAAACTAAAATGCAAGCCATTTATCCTTCTTCCGAAAAATTACTAGCAAAAGGTTTAAATAACCGAACTTTTATAAAGCTGATAAAACAAATGTTTAGTGAGCATATTTTAATAAAAGAAAGCCTTTCGGCAAAGTTGATTTTCGAATTAAATTTAATGCCTAGAAAGGAAGCGGTTTTTAACATCCATTTTCCCACCAGTCAAGCCCATTTATCAAAGGCGCAATACCGCTTAAAATTTGAAGAATTCTTTTTTATTCAGCTTCAATTGCTACGGCAAAAAATGAATCGAAAGAAAAAGCTAAAAGGTTATATCTTTGATAAAGTAGGTGCAAATTTTAACACGTTTTTTAACCACCACCTGCCATTTGAGCTTACCAATGCCCAAAAAAATGTTGTTAAAGAAATAAGAAAAGATATGGTAACCGGTGCGCAAATGAACCGCCTTTTGCAGGGCGATGTTGGCTCTGGCAAAACCATTGTCGCCGTTTTATGTATTTTAATCGCCATTGACAACGGTTTTCAAGCTGCTTTTTTAGCACCAACCGAAATTTTAGCAAAACAACATTTTAGTGCCGCTACAAAATTGTTAACCGCACTTCCTATTAATATAGCGCTTTTAACGGGCGCTACCAAACCAAAAGAGCGCCGCCAACAATTTGCCGATTTGGCTTCGGGAAAGCTCAATATTTTAATAGGAACCCACGCGGTGCTCGAAGATAAAGTGGTGTTTAATAATTTAGGTCTAGCCATTATTGACGAGCAACATCGCTTTGGCGTAGCACAGCGCTCAAAAATGTGGCTAAAAAATAAATTACCACCTCATATTTTAGTGATGACGGCTACGCCAATTCCGCGCACCCTTGCGATGAGCGTCTATGGCGATTTAGATATTTCGGTTATTGATGAATTGCCTCCGGGCAGAAAAGAAATCGTTACCGGACATCGTTTTGACAGCAACCGATTAAAAGTATTTAAATTTTTGAGTGAAGAAATAGCCAAAGGACATCAGGTTTATATTGTTTACCCGCTCATTCAAGAATCAGAACAAATGGATTATAAAGATTTGATGGATGGCTATGAAAGCATTTCAAGATATTTTCAAATGCCCGAATATCAAATAAGCATTATGCACGGCAAGATGAAGCCCGAAGCAAAAGATTATGAAATGCAACGTTTTGTAAAAGGTGAAACCCAAATTATGGTTGCCACCACGGTTATAGAAGTCGGCGTTGATGTGCCAAATGCCAGCGTAATGCTTATTGAAAGTGCCGAGCGTTTTGGATTGTCGCAATTACACCAGTTGCGCGGACGTGTTGGCCGAGGCAATACCCAAAGTTTTTGCATTTTAATGAGTGGCAATAAGCTATCCGATGAGGCAAAAGTTCGCTTAGATACAATGGTTAATAGCAACGACGGATTTGAAATTGCAGAAGTTGATTTAAAACTTCGAGGCCCTGGAAACTTAATGGGAACCCAACAAAGCGGTGTTTTAAATCTTAAAATTGCCGATTTGGTAAAAGATGCCGAGTTGCTAAAATTGGCGCGACAAAGCGCCTTAGAAATCTTAAAAACTGACCCTGATTTACTAAATCCTGAAAATAAGTTTATTAATGCCGCTTACGCCGATAAAATAAAATACAATAACCTTTGGGCGAATATTAGCTAAATAAACCAGTAAGATAAATTATTGTTAAGTAATTGTAAATAAAAAATTTAAATATTATTTTAAAGTTAAGAAACCGATTTAGTTAAAATTGAAATACGACTGGAATTTTCAAGCCTCAATTCGTTACATTTGACTAAAATATTTTATTATGATTATTGTTGCAGATAGCGGTTCAACAAAAACCAGTTGGTTATTATTGTCGGACGCAGGAGAAAAGTTGATTGAAACAAGTACTGAAGGATTAAATCCCGCAGTTTTTCCAAGAGATGTGTTGTTAAGCCGTGTTTTATCTAACAAGGAATTGATTGACAATAGTGAAAAAATTAAAACCTTGCATTTTTTTGGAGCGGGGTGTGGCACGCCCAAACCGAGTGTTATTATTGCTGAGGTTTTGCAATCAATCTTTATAAATGCTAAGGTAATTATAAAAGAAGATACCGAAGTGGCCATTATGGCTACAACCGATAATGACCCCGCCATTGTTTGCATTTTAGGAACAGGTTCTAATTGCTCTTACTTTGACGGAGAAAAAATTCATCAAAGAATCGTGTCTTTAGGTTATATTATTATGGATGATGCCAGTGGCAATTACTTTGGAAAACAATTGTTAAAAGCTTATTATTTTAACCAGATGCCAAAAGAATTGGCTCAAAAATTTTCAGAAAATTACAATCTTGATGCCGATTTTATCAAAGAAAATTTATATCGCAAATCAAATCCTAATACTTATTTAGCCTCACTTGGGCATTTTATTATTGACCAAAAAAGCCATCCATTTTGCCAAAAAATCATCAAAGAAGGATTGCAGTTATTTATTGACAATCAAATTCTTCAATTTGAAAATGCCAGACAAGTTCCTATAAATTTTGTAGGTTCTATCGCACATTTTTTAAGTGATGAAATTAAAGCAACCTTATCTGTAAATGGTTTAACTTTGGGCGTCATTCAAAGACATCCCATAAAGGGATTTGTTGAAAAACACATCATATTAAACTAAAATGAAAATAGCCATTATTGCTCACGATGGTAAAAAAGCCGATATGGTTCAATTTTTACAAGAGCAGAAGTCCATTTTAAACAGCAAAAATATTGAATTGGTGGCTACCGGAACCACGGGATCAAGAGTTGAAAAAGCAGGATTAATTGTTAAAAAATACCTGTCAGGACCTTATGGAGGTGATGCTCAAATTGCTGCCGGTGTTGCCGAAGGAAAAATAGATATGGTGATATTTTTTAGAGATCCTCTTGAAAAACATCCCCATGAACCTGATATCACGATGCTTATGCGCCTGTGTGATGTTCACAATATTCCACTTGCTACAAATCCGGCAACAGCCGAATTGTTGATGAAAGGTTTGTAAAATTTAAGCCATAGCAATCATCGAAATTTCTACATTTACATCTTTTGGTAAACGCGCAACTTCTACCGTTTCTCTTGTCGGCGCAGTTTCGGCATTAAAATATGCGCCATAAACCTCGTTAATCACCGCAAAATCATCCATATTTTTTATAAAAATTGTGGTCTTAACAACGTGTTCAAAAGTGAATCCGGCTTCACTTAAAATAGCTTTTAAATTCTGCATAACCAATTCTGTTTCGTTTTTAATGTTGCCAGTTTCAAGGGTTTGAGTAGCTACATTAAAAGCAATTTGACCCGAAATAAAAAGCGTATTGTTGCACAAAACCGCCTGATTATAAGGGCCAATTGGGGCAGGTGCATTTTTGGTAGCGATAATTTTTTTCATATTAAATTAGAGTTTAGAATAATCTTTTATCGGGAACTTGGCGTTTATCCCATTTCAAATCGCTAAATACCGATGCCTTTACGCCAATATAAAAATAATAGGTGCTCCTATTGCCCAAAGGTATCCAATTAAAAGACAACCTCCAACTATCTAAATCGCGCTCAAAACGCAATTGGGTATAGGTAATGCCCTTATTTTTGAAATCATAACCCGAATTAATACCTACGGTAAATTTTGGAGTCAACTCAACATCGCCCGAAATTTGAACCGAATTTGAGGTAATTTCGTGTTGTCCAATATTATTATTATAGTTTATAGAATATCGAATGCTAAATTTCCAAGGGATAACTGAATTATAGAGTTCGGCTGTTTTTTTTGTTGTTTTGCCATCATTAGGTACCTCTTCTTCGTTTGCTCTACTATTTAAATCCTTACCAAAAAAATTATCGTTTTGCTGTTTATTTGAGGTTGTTTTAGATTTATCTTTAGAAAATAAATCATCTGAAACACTAAAGTTCATTGAAACTCCAGCACTTGTCAATCTAAAAAGTCCGCCACCATTATCAATATTAAATTTATTGAATTTTCTTCCATTGTCATCAATAGCATAAGGGTCTAAAATGGCGTTTAAATTTAAGCTCAATTTATTATTAAATAGCTGGGTACCGGCATTCATAGAAACCGGACTCCATTTTAATGAGTCGGCTGCTATATTGTAGCTCGTTTGAAAACTAAGGTTATTTAAAATGGTTATTTTTTTCGCTTTAGCTTCGGTTGAATCTTTTGGCATGACCTTGGCTTCTAAAACACTGTTTACCGAAAAGCCGATACTTTCTGATAAACCGCTTGACGGTCCGCCGTAAATGCCATTTTGAAAAGGGTTGTACTCTTTAATATCAGTTGGGTCAGCACTAGCTTGAAAATCTTTATAATAGTAACTAAAATCGGGTTTATAATTAAATGAAATATTTGGCGTTAAGGTATGTCTTATAGCCTGTAAGCGTCCTTTTTTAAAGTTAAAAGTACCATACAAAACGGTGCTTAGCGAAAGGGATGTATTGTATTCGTTAAACGATTTGAATCCGCTAAGGGTATCGGTAACAACTTCGGCGCGATTTTCATCATAATGTTTTTCAATTTGATCAAAATACCAAACTTTTTTAAGCGAGGCGCTTGGTGATAAAGTAAAATATTTAAACAATTTTAAATTAGTACTTGAAGCGAAATCGTGTTGAATACCCGAACGCGCATTGTTAAACATAGCCTTTTTAAAAAAGTTTTCATCGCTGGTTTGTATTTTGTAATCGGCTCTTAAATTGTAATTAAGACCCATGTTTTGCAAGGCATTTTTTTTAATTCCCGATTTTGGAGCAAAAGGATAAATTCGATCCATACTAATTTGTAAGGACGGTAATGACATATCAATTAACTTGGTGTTGGTGTTTTGAGCCAAGGTGATTGACGAAGTCATATTAAAAGGTGTTCCCACAAACTTTTTTTGGTAAGAAATTGAGGAATTAAAGGTATTTGTCAAAAATAACGGGGTGCTAAATTCGTTTAAGGATTGTCTAAAAAATTGACTGCTACCAAAGTTAACTGAAGCCGAAAATCGTGAATTAGGGCTGGCGTGTGTATCTTGTGAATGTGTCCAACGGATGTTAAAATTTGAAGCCTTGCTATAATCGGGAAAGCCACGCTCACTGTTGATTAAATTTTCAAAGCGCGTGCTGAGGTTTCCAGTATAGCGATAGCGTTTGGCATAGTTTGATTCCGCTCTAAAACCCCAGCTGCCATTGGTATAAATATCGCCAATTAAGGCTAAGTCAAGATAATCATTAACCGCCATATAATAACCACCATTTTGTAAAAAGTATCCCTGATTGCTATTTTGGCCCCAAGTTGGGAAAAGGATTCCAGAGGCCCTACCTTTTGTGATAGGAAAATAAGCAAAAGGTAAAAATAGGGGTGTGGGCACATCGGCAATTACCAAATTACTCACCCCTGCAACCACTTTTTTTCCGGGAACTACTTTTACTTTACTGGTTTGAATGTAATAATCGGGCTTTGGTTTATTTGAGGTTGTAAATTGGGCGCGTTTGATATAATGGGTTGAGTCGTTGACTTTTTTTGATTGTATGCCACTGATATAAACACCTTGCTGCTCTGTTTTTAAGCCCCAAATAACCGCTTTTTTGCTCTTAAAATTATAGAGCATTGAATCTTGATTCGATTCTTGAGTTCCTTGTTTAAATTCCGGTAATTGTGTGTAAACGCCTGCGGTATCTACAATGCCTTTGGCGTAGGCGAGATTATTTTTATAATCGATGATAATAATACCCGATTTGATTGAAATTTCACCAAAATACAATTCGGCCTTGTTGTAAAGCATAGCGGTATTTTTAACATAATCGTTTAACTCGTAATCTAAAGCCTTGTGTTTTACAGTAGATTCTAGAAATTCAACAGGTTTTGCTACACTATCTTTTTGGATAGAATCTTTTAAAACAACAGGTGAATTCTTTTTTATGGGAATTTTTGAGCCTTTTGTTTTAGGGTTTATTTGTGAAAAACATAAAAATGTGCCTAAAAAAAAAGCAAGTATTGTAAAATGTATGTTCTTAAAATTTGTATCCAACGCTTTTAATAGTATTTTTGTTCTTTTAAAATAAATAGTTATCTAATTTTAATGTTAAAAATTAAATAATTAAGTTATTTTTAATAACAAGGCAAACTTACATATATTTTATTGTGTAATCTTAATTTTTACAAAATAAAAAGATGTTAAAGCCTTTGTAAATTCAATAGATTAATGCGAGAATTTAAAAAATATTTTCATCACTTAAATCCAATAAATTATAGATTATTAGCTTGTTTTATAATCTTTTTTGGATGGCAAAATAGCAATGTGCATGCCCAATTAAAACCATTTACCATAGTTTTAGATGCGGGTCATGGAGGTCACGATCCTGGAAATTTGGGAACAAAACGCTATGATAAATCCGAAAAGGACATTGCCTTAGATGTTACCCTTAAAGTAGGTGCCATTTTAAATGATGAGGCAAAAGATATCAAAGTGTTATATACCCGAACCACTGATATTTATCCCGATTTGTGGCAACGCGCTAAAATAGCAAATGAATCTAATGCCGATTTTTTTATCTCCATTCATTGTAACTTCTTTAAAAACAATGCTTCCGGAACCGAAACCTTTGTGCTGGGTCTGAACCGAAATAGCACAAATTTACAAATCGCTAAACGTGAAAATGACGTGATTTTATTAGAAAAAGATCATGAAAAACATTATCAATATGACCCTAATGCGCCTGAGTCTATTATCGGGTTAACCTTAATGCAAGAGGAATATCTTGATAAAAGTATTGAATTGGCTCAGTCGGTTGAAAATTCATTTGTTGAGCAAGCTGGACGCTTTAGCCGCGGTGTTAAACAAGCCGGCTTAATTGTGCTTCATCAAACCTATATGCCTAGTGTGCTCATTGAAATAGGCTTTTTATCAAATAGAGAAGAGGAGGATTTCTTAAACTCCGAATCAGGACAGCTAAAAATTGCAAACTCAATTGCCGATGCTATCAAAAGATATAAATTGCATACCACTCAAAACGAAGTAGATGTTTACACCGTTAATCCTCCTGTTAAAGATGAAATAAAATCGGATAACATTATTAACTCTAAAAAGGGCAATAACACTGTTAAAAAGGACGATGTTGAAATTAAAGTAAGCATTAAAAAGGAAGCCGTAAATACCAAAAACGAAAATGAACAAATTAATTTCAAAGTTCAATTGGCTGCTGGCACAAATAAATTAGAGACAACCCCCAGTAACTTTAAAGGTTTAAAAAATGTTGAACGCATTAAAGTTGGCGCGATTTATAAATATTACATAGGCAATAGTAATGATTATAATGAAATTGAGACTTTAAGACTAATGGCTAAAGATAAGGGCTATAAATCGGCTTTTATAGTGGCTTTTAAAAACAATAAACAAATAGATATAGAGCTAATATTAAAATCTAAAAGCTAAGTGTGCTTTGCTAAAAAATAATTACTATTGTAATAAGAAACAAAACAATGATAAAACTTTCAAGAGAATTAAAAACAGGCTTAGTTGCCCTTATAACCATCATATTATTTATATGGGGATTTAGCTTTATTAAAAGTAATAACCTCTTTAAAAAAGAACGCATATTTTTTGCAGTTTACGATAATGTTCAAGGATTAGCGCCTTCGAGTTTGGTTACCATTAACGGATTTAAAGTAGGTAAAATTGACGACATTACATTCCACCCTAAAATAAAAGGAGCGCTGGTTGTAAAATTTAGTTTAAATAATGATTTTCAGTTTTCTAAAGTGAGTGTAGCAAAGATTTACAGCTCCGATTTAATGGGTACAAAATCACTTTCGGTGGTTCCAAATTATGAGGGCGAATTGGCTAAAACCGGCGATACCCTTTACAGTGAAAGCGAACAAGGCATGTTTGAAATGCTCAACGAAAAAATTGCTCCCTTGCAATCTAAAATTGAAGGCATGATTGTAAATGCCGATTTATTGATGCACAATATCAATAAAATTCTAGATTCAAAAACCCAAGAGAACATCAAAGAAAGTATTAATAACCTAAAAAACACGCTACTAACTTTTGAAAACACCTCTAAATCGGCCGATGCTTTATTGACGAATAACCAAGCCAATTTAAGCGAAATCATTAAAAATTCTAAAGAAGTTACCGAAAACTTAAAACAATTTTCCGACTCTTTAACCGAGGTTAACATTGCCCAAACCATTACCAAATTCAATGAATCAATTGCCAATATAAACTTGTTGTTAACCGCTGTAAATTCTGGCAAAGGTACTTTAGGCAAGTTGGTAAAAGATGACAAGTTATACCAAAATTTCACCAATGCTTCAAAAGAATTGGAAGAATTATTACGCGACATGAAACTGCATCCTAAAAGGTTTGTTCATTTCTCGGTATTCGGAAAAAAAGACAAAGCCTATAACCCAAAAGACAGCCTTAAATAAAATAATATTATATAAATTCTTTAATATGCACTACCTACCAAATATCATTTTTGCCACAATTCTAGTTGTCGGAATTGGTTTTTTTGTGCAAAATATCAAAAAAATCATCAGAAATATTAAACTAGGTAAATCAATTAATCGCAGTGATAACGCTCAAGCGCGATTGAAAAATATGGCTTTAATAGCTTTAGGACAATCAAAAATGGTAAAACGCCCAGTAGCGGGAATTTTACACATTTTAGTTTATGCCGGATTTATTATCATTAATATTGAAGTTATCGAAATTATAATTGACGGACTTTTTGGTACCCATCGCATATTATCTTTTGCAGGAGGTTTTTATAGCTTTTTAATTGGCACCTTCGAAATATTGGCAGTTTTGGTTTTTGCATCGGTAATTATATTTTGGATGCGCAGAATGGTGTTGCAAATTCCCCGCTTTTGGAACAAAGAAATGAAAGGCTGGCCAAAAAATGATGCTTTAAACATTTTGTATTTTGAAATGATTTTGATGAGTTTATTTTTAGTAATGAACGCTTCCGATTACAGCCTTCAACAACTCGACGTTGACCATTACATTAAGGCAGGAAGCTTTCCTGTGAGCCATTTTATCGCCACTTGGTTGCCCCAAAATATTCCATTTTTAGAAATTTTAGAGCGCACCACTTGGTGGCTGCACATTGTAGGCATCTTAATATTTTTAAATTATTTATACTATTCAAAACACCTTCATATTTTATTGGCATTTCCCAATACTTATTTTGCCAATTTAAATCCTAAAGGTAAATTTAACAATTTAGAGGCAGTTACCAATGAAGTTAAATTGATGCTAGATCCAAATACCGACCCTTATGCAGCTCCTGCCGAAAATGCCACACCTCCCGAAAAATTTGGGGCAAGCGATGTTTTTGATTTAAGTTGGGTGCAATTGCTAAATGCTTATACGTGTACCGAATGCGGTCGTTGCACTTCTGTTTGCCCAGCAAATATCACTGGTAAAGAATTATCGCCTAGAGCTATTATGATGAAAACCCGCGACAGACTTGAAGAAGTCGGTAAAAACATCAATCTAAATAAAGAATTTAAACCCGATAATAAGCAATTGCTTAACGATTATATTTTGCCCGAAGAATTGTGGGCTTGCACCTCATGTAATGCCTGTGTTGAAGCCTGCCCGGTTAATATTGACCCACTGTCTATCATCATCGATATGAGGCGTTATTTGGTTATGGAACAATCGGCAGCACCTCAAGAACTCAATATGATGATGACCAATATTGAAAATAATGGCGCGCCTTGGCAATTCAATCAAATGGATCGGCTAAACTGGAGAGAAGAATAAAGATATAAATTACTAAAATTAAAGAAATTGAAAAAAGAAGAAGTAGAAAAATTACTACAAACGAAGGTGGAAAGCGGTGCACGCGTAAGTCCCATTTTGCCAAAAGGGGTTAAAAATTATTTAATCGATATTGATGGCACGGTTGGCGAAGACATTCCTAATGAAGAACCCGAGCGCATGGTAACTGCAAGGGCTTATCCCGATGCCATTGCAACCCTAAATGGTTGGTATGACCAAGGCCATATTATTTATTTTTTTACATCGCGCACCGAAGCCCATCGCGAAATTACCGAAGCTTGGCTAAAAAAACATGGCTTTAAATATCACGGTATGTTAATGGGCAAACCGCGTGGCGGAAATTATCACTGGATTGATAATCACCTTGTAAAAGCAACCCGCTACCGTGGAAAATTTACCGAATTAATAAATAAAGAAGTTACCATTGAGGTGTTTGACGATGGGCAACACGAATAATATAAAAAATAAAAAGATGAACGTACCAACAATGGCCGAAATGATGGCGCAAGGCAAACAACCCGAAGTTTTATTTTGGGTAGGTTGCGCCGGAAGTTTTGATGACCGCGCTAAAAAAATAACCAAAGCTTTTGTAAAAATTCTCCAAAAATCGAATGTTGATTTTGCTGTTTTAGGAACTGAGGAATCTTGCTCAGGCGATCCTGCAAAACGCGCTGGAAATGAATTTTTGTTTCAAATGCAAGCCATGACAAATATACAAGTACTTAATGCTTATGAAGTTAAAACCATTGTTACCGCTTGTCCGCATTGTTTTAACACACTAAAAAATGAATATCCCGAATTGGGAGGCAACTATCAAGTGATGCACCATACCGAATTTTTAAAAAAATTGCTCGATGATGGTCGGTTAACCATTGAAGGCGGACAATTTAAAGGCAAACGCATCACCTTTCACGACCCTTGTTATCTAGGTCGCGCTAATAAAATTTATGAAGCGCCACGCGAACTCATTCAAAAATTGGAGGTAGAATTGCTAGAAATGAAGCGCTGTAAAAGCAATGCCTTGTGTTGTGGCGCTGGTGGTGCTCAAATGTTTAAGGAAGCCGAAAAAGGCAAAAAAGAAATTTTTATTGAACGCACCGAAGAGGCTCTGTCTACACAACCCGATATTGTCGCGACGGGCTGTCCTTTTTGCAATACCATGATTACCGATGGTGTTAAAAATAAAGAAAAGGAAGGTAGTGTTAAAGTTTTAGATATCGCCGAATTAATCGCAAATGCGAGTGATTTATAGGTTATTTTGCACTGTGCCAAGGTGAAAATTAATTTTATAGTGCTCTAAATTAATTTTTAAATTTTGATTAAATCATTCATTCAAGCAGCGCGTTTACGCACCTTACCCTTATCCGTTTCAGGAATTATTGTCGGTAGCTTTTTGGCTGCAGCCGATGGATTTTTTGATTATCAAATTTTCATTCTTGCCATCTTAACCACCATTTGCTTTCAGGTTTTGTCAAATTATGCCAACGATTATGGCGATGGCGTAAAAGGAACTGATAATATAAACAGAGTAGGTCCCATGCGCGCCTTGCAAAGTGGCGCCATTTCACAAGCTCAAATGAAAAGCGCCATCATCATTACAGGAATGATTAGTTTTTTGCTGGCACTGCTTCTAATTTATATGGCTTTTGGAATAAAATATTTGAGCTTTTCCTTGCTTTTCTTGCTTTTAGGAATTGCTGCTATTGGTGCGGCACTTAAATACACCATGGGTAAACACGCTTATGGTTACAGTGGCTTTGGCGATATGTTTGTCTTTATTTTTTTTGGTTTGGTAAGTGTTTGTGGAAGCTATGTTCTTTTTGCAAAACAATTAAATGTCGCTGTTTTTTTACCGGCAATCTCTATTGGTTTATTGAGCACAGGGGTGCTAAACCTCAATAATATGCGCGATTTAGAATCAGATAAATCGGCTTATAAAATGACTTTAGCAGTCAAAATTGGCGCTGAATTTGCCAAATATTATCATTATATTTTGCTGATTTTTGCATTTATCACAGCGTTTTTATTTGTGTTTTTAAAATATAAATCGCCTTGGCAATTTTTGTTTGTCATTGCGTTTATACCCATTTTTAATCACTTATTAACCGTTTTTAATACAAAAGATTTAAAACTTTTAGACCCTGAATTAAAAAAGTTGGCACTCGCTACATTTTTGTTTGCACTACTTTTTGGGATAGGTTACATTTGCGTCTCATAAAAAACTAATTTTTGTTAGTCTAAAATTCTAAAATAAAAGATATATTTGTCTTTTAATTAAAACATGAAAAAACAGTTTTTAGGTATATTTTTTTATATGCTTTATATATTGGCAATGTTTCGCCCACTTCTTCCAATTATAGAGTATTATTCCAATTACAATTATATTGCCAAGGTGCTTTGTGAAAATAGGGATAAACCATATTTAGAGTGTAACGGTAAGTGTTACTTAGCAAAGCAACTAAATGAAGTAAATAATAATAAAACCAATCCTAAATCTACCATTCCTCAAATAGATTTTGATAAATACCCTGTTTCTCCATTAGGGCAATTTTCATATAAGTTTAAAATTTTAGAAAAAAATGATACTCATAGGTTTTCTTTCAATAAATTCACTTTACAAGAGTTCTATAATTCTTTACTAAAACCACCGCAATTCATTTCCTAATTTTATCAATTTAATTTATTTCTTGATATTATAGCGCTTAAGTCAGCGCTTAATTCGCTGTATTTAAAACATTCTGGAGTTTGTGGCTCCTAATGCTTCTTTTAGATTTATGAATATTAAACTATTTAATATCAAGTAAATAATAAATTATTGATAGCTCAAATTCTCATTATTTATCATTTTTCGGTGAATGGAAGTTTTGGGCAAATTCCGATCTGATCATAGATGGATTCGGATACATCATTAGGTTTAAAAAAAAATATAAAATAAAATTATCAATGAAAAATATTATTATCCCATTCCTATTAGTCATATCTAGTGTTGCATCAGTTTTTTCGCAGACTGTTGTAATTAATGGAAAAATTGTATCGGAAGAAACAAGTATGCCTATAGAATATGCAAGCATAAAATTACTAAAAAACAATACGTTAAGCGTTTCTAATGCAAATGGTGAATTTTCTATTCAAGCCGAAAAAGGCGACAAAGCAGAGATTTCCCATATCAGTTTTAAAACTATTGTTGTGGCATTGCAAAATGCGATGTTGATCAAAATGCCATCGACCCAAATAGATTTAAGCGAAATTATTGTGGATGCCAATCCATTGCAAGATATTTCACAATCTATCATCATCAATGATATCGAAAAAAGGGTCAGCCAGCCACGAAGCGTTGGGCACTTGTTTAAAGACATTCCCGGTTTTGCCATTGTAAAACGTGGTGCTTATGCTTCCGAACCGGTATTCCGTTCCTTTAAACAGGAGCAGTTAAATGTTCAATACGATGGTGGCATGAAAATCCACAATGCTTGTCCGAGCCGCATGGATCCAATCACAACGCACGTAATTCCGGAGGAAATAGAAAAAATTGAAATTGTAAAAGGACCTTTTACGGTTCGGTTTGGACAAAATTTTGGCGGAATTATCAATTTAGTTTCCAAAAACCCGTCAAAAAATGAACTCGGTTTCCACGGAAGTGTTGAAGGCGGTTATGAAACCAACGGCCAAAATCTGGTAAATGGTGCTTCATTGGTTTATGTAGCCAACAAATTTGATGTCCAGTTGAATGGTTCTTACCGTGATTTTGGTGATTATATCGACGGAAATGGCGATGAGGTGCAATCTTCTTTCAGAACAACAGATTATTCTGTTAAAGTTGGCGTAAATCCAACCGAAAAACAGCGCCTGCAATTCAGTTGGCGACAATCATTTGCCCGTGATATTGACCACGCCGGTTTGCCGATGGATTCACCTTTTGATGATAGTTTGTTGGCTGGAATAGATTATAAATTCGACAATATTTCTGAAAAAATAAGCAGTTTTACATTTAAGGCTTTTTACTCGTATGTAGATCATTTAATGACCAACGAAAATAGACCAACCTTTAAGGCAACCGATGCAAAATCGCCTGTGGAATCTTTTTCTTACGGCGGTAAAGCAGAAATGGTGTTTAATACTTCAGACAATTCAAAATTGTTTGCTGGCGTTGATGCCAATTTGCTGAACAGAAAAGGAGACCGGACACGCATTGTAAAAATAATGAACGGCAATGTGCTGCCAATGCCAATGACTTTTACGGATAAAGTTTGGCAGGATGCCGACGTAAATGATATAGGTGTTTTTGCCGAAGAAAAAATAAAAATTACAGATTATACCACGATTACGGCTGGCGTTAGGGCCGATTTTATATCAGCAAAGCTAAATGATCCTGCGCCCGATTTTGAAGCCTTGTATGGCGGTGAAATTAAGGACGAATCGGAAGTGAATATCGGCGGAAATGCTTCTGTAAAATATCAAAAAAACGGATTTCAAACGCAGTTTGCCGTTGGTAGGGGAATTAGAACCGCCTCAATGACCGAGCGTTTTATCAATCATTTTAATGTTGGCGTTGATCCTTATGAATATGTTGGAAACCCAAATCTAAAACCTGAAATTAACTATCAGTTAGAATGGTCATTTTCAAAGAAATTTGAAGATTTTGAAGTGGGCGCTTCGGTATTTCATTCCTTTTTGGAAGACTATATTTATGGCGTGGTTAACACCAATATTCCAAGAAAATTTATGCCAGCAACACCACCGGTTTATGCCAAACAATTTGTCAATATTGATAAAGCTTCACAAACCGGATTTGAGTTTAATTTTAATGTGCACGCATCAAAAAAACTGTCATTTACTTCTGAACTTTCCTATACGCGCGCCCAAAATGAAGATTTGGACGAGCCTTTGGCGCAAATTCCGCCATTTATGGCAAATTTGGGCGTTAAGTTTGAAGAGCATAAATTTTGGGTTGCCTTAAATTCGAGGTTGGTGGCAAAACAAGATAGAGTTTCGGCTTCTTTTATGGAAGAAAATACACCAGGTTTCGGAACCTTGGATTTAAGAGCCGGAATAACGGCGTTCACCAATTTTTCAATCGGATTTGCCGTATTAAATATTTTTGACAAGGCCTATTATGAACATTTAAATTATTCTTATCAAAATTCAAATACATCCGCAGGGCGTATTTACGAAACTGGCAGAAATTTTACTACCTATCTTAAGTATCAATTTTAATTTATAAACTTTAATATTTATTTGTTTGATTAAAACCACGGAAAATTAATTTTTCGTGGTTTTTTTATGAATTTATTTTTAAATTGCAGTCAATCATTCATAAACTACCTAAAATGAACATCACTTATCTAGGTCATGCAGGTTTATCCGTTGAAGTTGCAGGTAAACACCTTGTTGTCGATCCCTTTATCAGCGGCAATCCGTTGGCAAAATCAGTTGATTTAGCCTCACTTAAAGCCGATTACATTTTAGTAACCCACGCACATCAAGATCATATTTTAGACGTGGAGGCCATTGCCAAACGAACGGGTGCTAAAGTAATTTCTAATTTCGAAATTGTTACTTATTTTGAAAATAGGGGAATTGTTGGTCATCCTATGAATCACGGTGGCTCTTGGCAATTCGATTTTGGAACCTTAACTTACACCAATGCCATTCACTCATCTTCTTTTCCCGATGGCAGTTATGGCGGTCAACCAGGTGGCTTTATTCTCGAATCAGCCGAAGGGACTATTTATATTGCAGGCGATACCGCTTTAACTTTTGATATGAAGCTAATTCCGCTAAAATGTAAACTCAACTTAGCGGTTTTGCCCGTTGGCGATAATTTTACAATGGGCTACAAAAGCGCCTGCATGGCGGCCGATTTTTTAGCCTGTAACCGAATTTTGGGGTATCATTATGATACTTTTGGTTATATAGAAATAAACCATCAAGAAGCCATTGAATATTTTAAAGCACATTATAAAGAGTTGAATTTAATTAAAATAGGTGAATCAATAAACGTTTAATCTATCACATTATGAAACACAATCTTATCGGATGGGTTGAAATACCCGTATCAAATATGGAGCGGGCAATGGCATTTTATCAAAGTGTTTTTAACATCAACATGCCGCTTCAAGATTTGGGTGATTTGCAAATGGCTTTTTTTCCAAATTTGGAAAATGAGAAAGGCAGTGGTGGTGCGTTGGTTAAACACACCGAATTTTACAAACCCTCACAAAATGGTGTTTTAGTTTATTTTTCACCAAGCTCAGGCGACCTATCAATAGAACTAAATCGTGTTGAAGCGGCCGGTGGAAAAGTGTTGATTCAAAAACGCCAAATTTCGGCCGAACATGGATTTATGGGTCTGTTTTTAGATAGCGAAGGCAATCGAATAGCGCTACATCAAAAATAAAGGTTAAACGCCTTATTATAATTGGTTTAATGAGTAGTTCTATAAAAAAAATATGAACAAATAATTTTTATATTCTGCTAAATTAGTATATTTATGCAAAATTAATATATATGACTGATTTATTTTGTCCAAATTGTAGCGCTAATGAGTATGTTAAGAGCGGAATTGTAAAAGAAAGGCAACGTTATAAATGCAAAAAATGTGGTTATTTTTTTACTGTTAACAAGGTGGGAAAGCAAATAGATGCCTACTACGTTAATAAAGCACTTCAACTGTATCTCGAGGGACTGAGCTATCGTGAAATTGAAAGAATTTTAGGGGTTTCGCATGTGAGTGTTATGAATTGGGTAAAAAAGTACAATGTCAAGCGACCGTATAGTTTTGAATACCATTCTACTTACAAAATTCTCAATGCTAAAGAGCTTACAGAGTATTTTTCTACTAACAAAAATATTATTGGCGCAGGGGTTGTTATAACCGAGTTAGGCGATAAGTTTATGCTTATTCGCTGGGAACGCTTCAAATAAAACAATACCTATTAACACAAAACTATCTTACATTTTATTTTATTGAGCTTTATTTTCATCTTGTTGGTGCTAAAAGTAAAATTTTAAGCAAAAACTTTTATTAATTAACCAATTCTAAATTATGAAAAAAAAGCTTTTAGTTTTGTTAATCACCTTAATGGGATTGACTTACTACAGTTATGGTCAGGCAAAGCCCGACCAAAAATTCGGAATAACTTGGGGTGGATTTGTTAAAGTTGATTACCTGGCCGATACCCGGCAAAATGTAACAGCTAGAGAAGGACACTTTCTTATTTTTCCGGCGGCAGAAAACATTGTTGGAGGAACAGACCTTAATGATGTTGCTAATTTTAACATTTTAGCCGTTCAAACCAGATTGACTGGTAAGATTACAGGACCTGATTTTTTTGGAATGAAAACTTCAGGGATGATTGAAGGCGCTTTTTTTGGACAATCTGATCCCGACATTAATGGTTTTAGATTGCGCCATGCCTTTGTAAAACTATCCAATGATAAAGTGGATATTATTATGGGTCAATATTGGCATCCTATGTTTGTTACGGCAGTGTTCCCGGGAACCTACTCTTTTAACACGGGTGTGCCTTTTCAACCATTCTCAAGAAATCCCCAGTTAAGAATTACAACCAAAGGCAAAGTACAATTTATTGGCGTGATGTTTTCGGAACGTGATTTTGCTAGTAGAGGTCCTGCTGGAACCACATCAAAATATGTAAGGGATGCCTTTATTCCACAACTTCACACCCAACTACAATTTGTTGGCAAAGAATCGTTAGGTGGCATTGGTGTAAATTTAAAAACAATGCGTCCAACTTTAGCTGCTGAAAATGTTACAAATACAGCTTTTATAGGCTACTTTAAAACAAAATTAGGAAAATCAACTACCTTTAAATTAGAAGGTGTTTATGGTGAAAACATGTCAGATTTACTTTCAATTAGTGGTTTAGCCGAAGCCGTTGGTGGTGGTTTTACCTCTAATAAAACCGTGTCTTTTTGGGGTGAATTAAGTGGCGGTGATGCAAAGTCAGAATGGGGCATATTTTCAGGTTACACTAAAAACAATGGATTTAAAGACCCCGTTGGTGGAGCCGTTTATGGTTTAGGCCCAACAGTGGATAATGTGTTTAGAGTCGCCCCAAGATATGGCTGGAAGTCAGGTAAAATGACCATTGGCCTTGAAGTAGAATATACAACAGCGCTTTATGGAAAGTTAGCTGCAAATAAAATGGATATTGACACCTCTGGTTTCAATTCAGTAAATAATTTAAGAGCTGCATTATCAGCGATTTATGGATTTTAAAACAATATAATTATGTCTTCACAAGAAAGTAAAACAGCCTATTGGAAAGAAAATCTTCGCTATTTAACAATATTACTTAGCATTTGGTTTTTAGTATCTTATGTATTTGGAATTTTTTTAGTTGACCAATTAAATACCATTAAATTTTTTGGATTTAAGCTCGGTTTCTGGTTTGCCCAACAAGGGTCAATGTATGTGTTTGTTATCTTAATATTCGTCTATGTTAAACTGATGAATAAGTTAGATAAAAAATATGGTGTAAACGAATAATATTAATCATTTAAAAATTAGAAATTATGGGAATTTTAGGATGGACATGGCTACTCGTTGGCTTATCATTTACACTATACATTATTGTTGCAATATGGGCTCGCGCTAACACGTCTAAAGAATTTTATGTTGCTGGTGGTGGTGTACACCCAATTTTAAACGGTATGGCAACCGCCGCAGACTGGATGTCGGCCGCATCATTTATCTCTTTAGCAGGTATCGTATCTTTTACAGGATATGATGGTGCTGTTTATATTATGGGTTGGACTGGTGGTTATGTGCTTTTAGCTTTACTACTAGCGCCTTATTTAAGAAAATTTGGAAAATTTACGGTTCCTGATTTTATTGGAGACCGTTATTATTCAAGCACAGCTCGTGTAGTGGCCGTTCTTGCTGCATTAATTGTGTCGTTTACCTATGTAGCCGGTCAAATGCGTGGTGTGGGAATTGTATTTTCAAGATATCTAGAAGTAGATATCAATACGGGTGTATATATTGGTATGGCTATCGTATTTTTCTACGCCGTTTTAGGTGGTATGAAAGGGATTACTTACACACAGGTAGCACAGTATTGCGTGTTGATTTTTGCATTTATGGTTCCAGCCATATTTATATCAATCCAAATGACAGGCAACCCCATTCCACAACTAGGTTTTGGTAGTTCAGGTCATGATGGCGTTTATCTGTTAGATAAACTCGATGGGCTCTCAACTCAACTCGGTTTTCATGAATATTCAACGGGATCTAAATCAATGGCTGACGTTTTTGCCATTACCTTTGCCTTAATGGTTGGTACCGCTGGTTTGCCTCACGTAATTGTGCGCTTCTTTACCGTTCCAAAAGTAAAAGATGCACGTTTATCTGCGGGTTGGGCTTTAGTATTTATTTCAATACTTTATACAACAGTTCCAGCTGTGGCTGTTTTTGCAAGAACAAACTTAATTGAAACCGTAAGCAATAAACCTTATGAAGGTTTGCCAGCTTGGGTTGCCAACTGGGAAAAAACCAAATTAATTAAATTTGATGATAAAAATGGTGACGGCATCGTTCAATACGTTGGTGATAAAGAAAAAAATGAATTAACCATTGATAATGATATTATGGTTCTTGCCAATCCTGAAATTGCAGGTTTACCTAACTGGGTTGTTGCCTTAGTTGGCGCTGGTGGTTTAGCCGCAGCGCTTTCAACTGCTGCTGGTTTGCTGTTGGTAATAGCCTCATCAATATCACATGATTTTATCAAGAAATTAATTAAACCAGATATCTCCGAAAAAGGAGAGCTTTTAGCTGCTCGTATAAGTGCTGGTGTTGCCGTATTTATTGCCGGCTATTTTGGTATTCATCCTCCTGGATTTGTGGCAGCGGTAGTAGCATTAGCCTTTGGTTTGGCTGCAGCATCTTTCTTCCCTGCTATTATTTTGGGTATTTTTTACAAAAAAATGAATAAAGAAGGTGCCATTTCGGGTATGTTAGTAGGTTTATCTTTAATGGTTTGGTATATGCTAAAATATAAATTTGGCCTATTCGATGGTGGTAAAGAAGCCTTAGGAGCCTTAAAAGCCGACTGGTGGTTTGGAATTTCTCCCGAAGGTTTTGGTACAGTTGCTATGGTTGCTAACTTTTTTGTAGCTTTAATTGTAAATAAATTTACAAAAGAGCCCCCATTACATGTTCAAGAAATTGTTGAACACATTAGAATACCATCTGGTGCTGGTGAAGCCCAAAATCACTAATAAATAGTTAGTCAAAAAACAGCACTATTTTTTTTATAGTGCTGTTTTTATTATTTTTAGTCCTAATTTTAAACAAAATGAAACTAAGACACCAACAAAAGTTAATTGTGTTATCAATCTTACTATTGAGTTTGTTTAACATTCCCGTTTTGTTAATTTTTAATACAAACACAACTTTTTTTGGATTTCCCTTAATTTACTTTTACATCTTCTTTGTTTGGTTTGTTGGAATTATTGTCTCTTATATAATCCTCAAAAAATATTATGAGTAGCTTTTTAGTCATATTAGTAATTGTTGCTTACTTGGCAACCATTTTTTATGTGGCTTACTGGGCTGAAAAAAATTCTAAGAGCAATTGGGTTAACAACCCTTATGTTTACACACTTTCGTTAGCAGTTTATTGTACAGCTTGGACCTATTATGGCAGTGTTGGTTTAGCAGCAACTTCTGGATTAAAGTTCTTAACCATTTATTTAGGTCCCGTTATTATCATTCCTGCGTGGATTATTTTAATGAAAAAAATCCTTAGAATTGCCAAAGGAAACAAAATATCTTCATTAGCCGATTTTATTTCACTGCGCTATGGAAACGACCGTTTTTTAGGCGCTTTAGTTACTGTTATATGTGTTTTTGCCATTGTGCCTTACATCTCTTTACAGTTAAAAGCCATTTCCGAAACGTTTAATGTGATTACCAATCATAAGTTGCCTGGAAATACTGTTTTTAATGATACGACCTTATATATTGCTATTTTATTAGCCATTTTTGCCGCCTTTTTTGGCACTCAAAATACCGATGCAACCGAGCGCCACAAAGGGATTATTACAGCAGTGGCTTTAGAATCTACCATCAAATTGTTTTTCTTTTTAGTGATTGGCGTTTATGTAACATTCTTTTTATTTAATGGACCAATCGATATTTATAATCAAGCTTCTATCTTGTCAAATTTTGAAATTCAACAAAAAATAAATGGTGTTGAAGGTGGAATTAACTGGTTTTTATTAAGCATCCTTTCTATGATAGCCATTATGTTATTGCCACGCCAATTTCAAGTAACTGTTGTTGAAAATGAACGAGAAAAATATTTAAAAAAAGTGATATGGCTTTTTCCCCTCTATTTAATGCTTTTTAATGTTTTTGTAATTTTAATAGCCTGGGCTGGTAATATTTACTTTCAAAATCAGCATGTTAATGCCGATCATTTTACCTTATTACTACCGCTTTTTAATAACAATCACACCTTAGCGCTTTTAGGATTTTTGGGTGGATTTTCGGCCGCTATGTCAATGGTTGTGGTTTCAACATTGGCTTTGTCAACCATGTTGAGCAATAACTTAATTATCCCTTACGGATTTTTGACAAGGTTTAGCAAAGGCGAATCTCACAAAAATAATGAATCAATTAAAAACATTAGGCGTATAGCCATTTTTACATTGGTTATTATAGCCTATTTTTTCTATAAAAGTTTTACACTAGATAAATCGTTGGTTTCTATCGGATTAATATCATTTGTAATCATTGCCCAATTGGCTCCTGCTTTTTTTGGGGGGCTGTTTTGGAGAAGGGGTTCATCAAAAGGTGCAAAGTATGGAATCATTGTAGGCTTTTTAGTTTGTATTTATACCTTGGTAATTCCTTTTACAATTGAATCTAAGATAATTGCTTCAACTTTTTTAAATGAGGGCTTATTTGGAATTGAGGTTTTAAAACCTTACCAACTTTTTGGGTTACAAATATTAGATCCAGTAACGCACGCCTTTTTTTGGAGTTTGTTTTTTAACATCATTACTTATGCCATTGTTTCGGTTAACATTATTGGCAATTATCGAGAGCGTAATTTTGCCGAAATGTTTGTTGATAGCACTAAATACGCTATGTTACACGAAGATGCTTATGTGTGGAAAGGCGAAGCTTATGTTCGTGATATTAGAAAAGTGTTGTCCCGATTTTTGGGTGAAAGAAGAACCGATCGCGCTATGAATCTGTTTTTTATGAAGTATAATTTGGATAAAAATACCCAATTTGCCGATGCGCGCTTGGTCAATTTTTCTGAAAAACTTTTAACCGGAAGCATTGGTAGTGCTTCGGCAAGAATTTTAATTTCATCAGTGGTTAAAGAAGAAGAAATAAGTTTAACCGAGGTGTTAAATATTTTAGATGAAACTCAAAAAGCTAAAGAATCTAACAAGGAATTAAAAGAACGCGACAAACAAAAAGATGAATTCTTAGATACCGTAGCCCACGAGTTAAAAACGCCAATTACATCCATAAGAGCGCTTTCCGAAATTTTATTAGATCATGATGACGTTGATAATGCCACCAAAACAAAATTTTTAAACAGTATTTTAAAAGAAAGTGAACGCGTGAGTCGCTTAATTAACAATATCTTAGATTTAGAAAAATTAGCTTCAGGAAGGCAAAAGCTCAATCTGACCAAAAATTCAATTAAAAATACCGTCCAAAAATCAATTGATGCGGTAAAACAATTAGCCATCAATAATAATATTGAAATAACAAATGAAGTCATTGAGGATAAAATATTCCTATTTGACGATGATCGCATTGAACAAGTCATTATTAACCTGCTCTCTAACGCTATTAAATTTTCAAATGATGAAAAAGGTCAAGTATCTGTTCACGCAAAAATTTATCAAAATTCAATAGAAGTTTCAGTTGAAGATAATGGTAAAGGTATTGGAACAGATGAACTTGTCTCGATTTTTAACAAATTTTATCAATCAAAAAATCAAACCCTTTTAAAACCCGTTGGCAGTGGTTTAGGATTGGCCATTAGCAAACAAATTATCGAAAGTCATAACGGTAAAATTTGGGCTGATAATATAAATCCACAAGGAGCTAGAATTACGTTTACATTACCTTTAAATATAAATAAATATGAAGAAGCTGCTGATAGTTGATGACGAACCCAACATTGTGATGTCATTAGAATACCTATTTCAAAAAGAAAATTTTGAAGTATTTATTGCCCGTGATGGCGCTGAAGCCATCGAAATTACTGAAAAAGTTTTGCCCGATATCATCTTGCTCGATATTATGATGCCAAAAGTTGATGGTTATCAAGTGCTAAATTATTTAAAATCGGTTGAAGAATTAAGCCAAATAAAAGTCATCATTTTATCGGCTAAAACCAAAATTTCGGATGTAGAATTAGGACTTCAATTAGGGGCTGATAAATATGTTACAAAACCTTTTTCAACCAAAAAATTGGTTGCAGATGTTGTTGAACTCTTAAATAAAAACACCAAAAAATGAAATTTAAATTAGGGAAAATCACCTCCGATATCTTTATAGCCGTTTATATACTTAGCACATTATATTTTAGGTTCTACATAGAGCCACTTTTTAATGGTAATTTTTTTGCCTCAATTTTTATAGGATTATTTTCCCTATTAATCATTTGGGTATTGGTAAAAATCAAATTTCTAAACCCAGGTTGGTTTGGATTATATAAAAACAAATAAATTAAACACAATGAGTTATCAAAAAAATTTCGATCAAAGTATTGCTAACCCAAAAGCATTTTGGGCAGAACAAGCAAATAACTTAAAATGGTTTAAAAAACCTACAAACATCCTTTCAAAAGATGAAAACGGATTTGACCGTTGGTTCGCCGACGGAACCTTAAATATGTGTTATCTGGCTGTTGATAAACATGTTGAAGCAGGTTATGGCGAACAAACTGCCATAATTTATGACTCTCCCGTAACCCAACAAAAAATAATGTATTCATTCAATGAGGTGCAAAAACGCGTTTCTTGTTTGGCTGGTGGTTTAAGAGATTTGGGTGTTAAAAAAGGAGATACTGTTATTATTTATATGCCCATGATTCCGCACGCTGCATTTAGCATGTTGGCTTGTGCCAGAATTGGCGCAATTCATTCCGTAGTTTTTGGCGGATTTGCACCTAATGAGTTGGCTATTAGAATTGACGACTGTAAACCAAAAGTGATTATTACGGCTACTTCTGGTATGGAAGTCGATCGCCTTATTGCCTACAAACCATTAGTAGATGAAGCCATTTCAATTGCTAAACACAAACCCGAAAAAGTGATTGTTTATCAACGAAATTTAGGGGCAATCAATAATAAAGATGAAATTTATGTCAGCTATAAAAAGCTCGTAAAAAGGTCAGACCCTGTTCCTTGTGTCGAAATGCGCTCAACAGACCCCCTTTACATTCTTTACACCTCTGGCACAACCGGAAAACCAAAAGGAATTTTACGTGATACGGGTGGCTATGCCGTGGCATTAAAATATTCAATGAAATCAATTTATGGCGTTAACGAAGGTGATACTTTTTGGGCCGCATCAGATGTGGGCTGGGTTGTTGGTCATAGTTATATTGTTTATGGTCCTTTGTTAAACCGCAACACAACCATTATTTATGAGGGTAAACCAATAAAAACGCCCGACGCAGGTTCTTTTTGGCGTGTTATTAGCGAGCATAAAGTAAATGTGATGTTTACCGCTCCAACCGCTATAAGAGCCATTAAAAAGGAAGACCCCGAAGGTAAATTTATAAAACAATTCGATTTGAGTAGTTTAAAATATCAATTCCTCGCCGGCGAACGTTGTGATGTTGCTACTTTACATTGGCTGGAAGAAAATTTAGGCATCCCCGTAGTTGACCATTGGTGGCAAACAGAATCGGGTTGGCCGATGGTTTCTAATATGATGGGAATTGAGGCATTACCAGTAAAACCAGGCTCTGCATCAAAACCTGTATGTGGTTATAATGTTCAAATATTGGATAAAGATGGCAAACGGTTAGGCGCAAATCAAGAAGGTTTGGTGGTGGTAAAACTTCCATTACCTCCCGGAAATATTTATGATATTTGGGGAAATACCCAGCGCTTTATCGATGGCTATTTAAAACGATTTGATGGTTATTATTTGTCGGGAGATGGCGGTTATATTGACCAAGATGGCTATGTGTTCATTACGGGTCGCGTAGATGATGTTATAAATGTTGCCGGTCACCGCTTATCAACTGCCGAAATGGAAGAAGTGGTTGCGGCTAATAAATCGGTTGCCGAATGCGCCGTTTTTGGCATTGCCGATTCCTTAAAAGGACAGGTTCCTCTAGCTTTAGTAGTTTTAAAATCGGGCGATTATGTTTCGAGTTTTGAATTGGAATTTAACATCGTTCAAGAAGTTAAAAAAGCCATTGGCGCAGTAGCTTCCTTAAAAAAGGTAATGATTGTAGCCCGATTGCCAAAAACACGTTCGGGTAAAATTCTTCGAAAGTTATTGCGAAATATTGCCGATGGTGTTGAATACGTTATTCCTTCAACCATTGATGACCCCGAAATTATCAACGAAATTATTCACGAATATAAATTGAACCAAATTGGGGTATTTGCAAATCTTGAGGAAAAAGAAAAACAAACGCTCGAAGATTTAAGAATTAGCTCCTTTATAAAATATTACAAATCATATCAACATAGTGTGAATGACCCAGAAGGTTATTGGGCACAGATTGCCGACACGTTTAATTGGCGAAAAAAATGGGATAAAGTGGTTGAATATAATTGGGAAGATGCTAAATTTGAATGGTTTAAAGGTGCAAAATTAAATATTACCGAAAACTGTATTGACCGTCATTTAGCAAAGCGCGGAAATGAAAGAGCCATTATTTGGGAACCCAATGATCCCAACGAAGCCAATAGAATTTTAACTTATAACGAACTCGCTGTTGAAGTTAATAAATTCGCCAATGTATTGAAAAGTAAAGGTGTCGTTAAAGGCGACCGGGTTTGCTTGTATATGCAAATGGTTCCTGAACTTGCCATTGCTGTTTTAGCTTGCGCCAGAATTGGCGCGATACATTCGGTTGTTTTTGCTGGATTTTCGTCGGTGGCATTGTCAACTAGAATTAATGATTCAAATTGTAAAGTGTTGTTAACGGCCGATGGCGTTTATAGAGGTAATAAAGCAGTTGATTTAAAAGAAATTGCCGATGAAGCACTCGAAACTTGTCCGTCAATTGAAACATCTATCGTATTAAAACGTATTGATTCTAAAGTAACGATGAAAGCCGGACGTGATGTTTGGTGGCATGAAGAGTTGGCGAAGGTAAACGCTAATTGTACCGCCGAAATTATGGATGCCGAAGATGTTTTATTTATTTTATACACTTCAGGCTCAACCGGAAAACCAAAAGGCATGGTTCATACCTGCGGTGGTTATATGGTTCAAACAACACACAGCTTTAAAAATGTTTTTCAATACCAACAAGGGGATGTGTTTTTCTGTACGGCTGATATTGGTTGGATTACAGGCCATTCTTACATTGTTTATGGTCCTTTAGCCGCAGGTGCTACCACCTTAATGTTTGAAGGCATTCCTTCTTATCCCGATTTTAGTCGTTTTTGGCAAATAGTTGAAAAATATAAAGTCAACCAATTCTATACTGCTCCAACAGCTATTAGAGCATTGGCCGCACAAGGAAATGAATTTACCGAGCAAAACGATTTGAGTTCAATTAAAATACTAGGTACCGTTGGAGAACCAATTAACGAAGAGGCTTGGCACTGGTATGACGAAAAAATCGGCAAACAAAAATCGCCGATTGTTGATACTTGGTGGCAAACCGAAACAGGTAGCATTATGATTTCGCCACTGGGAGGTGTAACCCCAACACGACCAACTTTTGCAACGCGTCCCATGCCGGGGGTTCAACCTTGTTTGATAAATAATGAAGGCATAGAACAAAATATGAATCCCGCCGAAGGAAGTTTGTGTATAAAATATCCATGGCCTTCAATGGCTCGAACCATTTATGGCGATCACGAACGTTATAAAAAAACCTATTTTTCAGCTTTTCCAGGTAAATATTTTACTGGCGATGGCGCTTTGCGCGATTTAGAAGGAAATTATAGAATTACGGGTCGTGTGGATGATGTGGTTATTGTTTCTGGTCACAATTTAGGTACAGCGCCAATTGAAAATATTATTAATGAGCACAATAATGTGGTAGAATCGGCTATTGTTGGTTATCCACATGCCATTAAAGGCAATGCATTATACGCCTATGTTATTGTTTATCAACTTCCCGAAAAACCAGATACCTTGCGCAAAGAAATCAATGATTTAATTGGTCGAACCATTGGACATATTGCAAAATTAGATCAAATTCAGTTTGTGCCTGGTTTGCCAAAAACGCGCTCCGGAAAAATAATGAGGCGAATTTTGCGCAAGGTAGCCGAAAATGACACTTCAAATTTAGGTGACATTTCTACTTTGTTAAATCCTGAAGTGGTTCAATCCATTATGGAAGGTTCATTAGTAAAATAATTTTACCCCCTCCTGCAATAAAAACGTCCTCAATACTTGAGGACGTTTTTTATATCAAACCGTTTTTTTTGGAGTTTCTAAATAAGTCGGAATAATGAACGGTGCGTTCTTTTTTTAATTTTGAGAGAATTTTTAAAAACAATTGGGCGGTAATGAAAGCATCGCCTGAAGCGGTATGGCGGTCGTTTTGTGGTATTCTAAATTCTTCACTTAAAATATCTAATGAAAATTGCGCGTTGGCTTTGCCATTTAATTTTTTATAGAGCACCCCAGTGTCAATACTTTTATTTTGAAGCTTTTTTAATCCTAGTTTTTTTAAAGATACATTAATCATTTCAATGTCAAAACCAGCGTGGTGGGCAACTAAAACCGAGTTTTTAATATAATTTAAAAAGCGTTCTAAAGCTTCTGTTTCATTCATTTTAACGAGTGTTCCGCCCTTTAAAATGCCGTGTATTTTAACACTATCGGCATTAAAGGTTTCTTGTTTTAAATAAATTTCAAGGCTATCGGCAACATCAATAACATTGTTAATAATTGCAATAGCACCTATTGATAACAGGCGGTCTGTTTTAGTATTTAGTCCGGTAGTTTCGGTATCAAAAACCACAAAGCGCGTATTTTCAATGCCTTTTGGATGTGGCAATTTAAATTTTTCTAAATAAGATCTAAAAAAAGGAGGGTAATTTTTATGTTTAAACCAAGAAAACATCACATCATTTGAGCTAAATTATACTTTACCTTTAGTAAATCTTGAATGGCTTTTATAGGCACAAAACAACCTTTCAATTTTAATTTTTCAGTTTTACTTAAATCATTTAAAACAACATATCTGCCTGTGTCATTATTTTTTAAGCCTTGCTTTGTGCGGTGTCTCAACAAAATTTTAAATGAATCTATACACGATAAGTATAATTCTTTGTTTTTTGAATCGACTTCAATTAATTTTTGATAACGCGTAATGGTGTTGTTGGCATCTTTAATATTGTAGGATAAAATGAGCACCCTCGCCGCATCGGTTAATGGCATCAACGCCCGACTTTTAATATCGAATTGGTCTTTATTTTCACCATTTTGTTCTACTAAGAATTGTCTAAAAAACCCAAGAGGTGGTGGATTTAATAGGGCATTTTTAGCTAAAAAATTTAAAAAAACCTCAAATTTCGAAATAGACTTAAAGATGCTTTCGGTCATGCTATTCACCAGATTACTATCGCCATAAACTAAGGAATAATCAAAAAAGATGGTACACATCATGACGGCTTTTTCGGTGGGTTCGGTTATCCAAGTGTCGAATTGTTTTTTCCATTCAGATAGCGATAAACACCATTGCGAATTGCTTGCCATCATATTTGCCGGGCAATAATCATATCCGATAAGGTGCAAATTATGGGTTATTTTTTTTGCTAATTTTATAAAATAAGTCTTTGTGGCTTTGTATTTTTCGGCTGAAACATCCTCAAAAACTAGTGCATTATCTTGATCTGTAATCAAAAGTTGCTCCCTTCTACCTTGACTTCCAATGGCCAACCATCCAAATTTTACGGGTGCCACAATTCCCATTTCGGCAACAGCTATTTCAATGGCTTTTAAGGTTATAACATCATTAATTTCGGAAATAATATTTGATATAAAAATAATGGGAACGCTTTGTTCAATGTAGCCTTTAAGCAAATCGGCGGTTTTTTCTCGAATAAATTTTAAGTCGGCAATAGTGTTTGCTCTTATGATTTCTTTTATTAAAACCGAAGGATTATTGCCGTTTAAAACAACAATATCGTGTTCGGATAAAACCCCAATAAGTTCGGTATTTGGCGTG